>ENA-UOOM01002398-UOOM01002398.1-fermentation-metagenome-genome-assembly--contig:-NODE-2398-length-15537-cov-5.816884_pt1 | contig 15537 bp, 8 predicted proteins | sample MGYA00245781_ERZ724031 | MGnify/ENA primary metagenome ERZ724031 (study PRJEB28704, sample SAMN03018317) | fermentation metagenome | biome: anthropogenic terrestrial biome; feature: soil; material... | reverse complement strand
ATTATATTTTTGGAACAGAATGCGGGAACTCTAGATGAAGAATATGTGACTCGCCAGAAGAGCATACAAGGAGTCCCTTCGCGAATGTTCAATAATTTTGCAGTTTCTGAATCTGCAACTATTGGCTCAAGAAAAGATTTTAGAAAAGTAAGCCGTTCTTTGTAGCGATCTGTTAGAATATCTTGAATAGTTCCGGTTAAATCTTCCTCTTCTAAATCACGGAATCTGCTTTTTTGCAGGAAAGCTCTTTCTATAGCTGCGGGTTCTTTTCCAAAATACCTTATCCTATCTATTTGATATAACTCTTCTCCCTCTCTTAATTTCAGAAACTGTGCTATCTCACCGCTGGCAGCAACAAAGCTTTGCTTTAAAACGATATGCTTGCCCTCTTGTTCTTTGGGAGCAAAAAGATTTGTAACAATAGAACTTAGACGCTGTTCGACAACAAATGTACCTATCCCTTGCCTAGCTTCAAGTTTGCCTTTTTGTGTCAGTTCCGAGATTGCCCTTCTGACTGTCATACGGCTGACGCCAAAACTGCTGGCAAGCTCATATTCTGAGGGGAGTTTGTATCCGGGTTCCCATTTTTCTGTATCAATCATTCTATTAAAATAATCTTTGATTTGAAAATAATGTGGAATTCCTTGTTTAAATTTAATAATAGGCATATTATAACCACCGTTTCATTTTATTTGAGGTGCTTTCACAAATTATTCAACTATATTTTTTTAACAATATAGGTTTGATTTATCAAGAACATTAGTCGTCGTGCCTTGACAATTTCTACCTGTATCATAAAATATAAAAAGGCGTCAATCAAGATGCCTATCTTTTTTAATTATAACAGTTGTATAGACATCTAGTCAAATAGATAATTAAGGGGGGATGAATATTTGAGGTGTTTCCAGAATTGAGCATAAGGAGAAGGCATTTGTAGATCATGTTTGATTAAAAAGGAGGAAAAATTTATGAAATCAAAAAGTATTATTGTTGTAGTTCTAGCAGCATTTATTGTGTTTTTTGTAGCGATGACTTCTTGTCCGGCGAATGCGGCCGTCCCAAGACTGAGGCTTGGCGCAGCAGGCTCTGGTGGCACATTCTATATATGGGGTGCTGGCTGGTCCTCGCTTATTAATACGCTTGGAAAACAAGAAGTATCTGTACAGGTAACAGGCGGACCGCAGCAGAACTGTCAGCTTCTGCACCAAGGTGATGTCAATCTTGGTTTCAGTACGGCATTTGTAGCGAGCGACGCTTATACAGGAAAAACAACCTCGGAACCTTATACCGACCTAAGAACCCTTTTCCCTATGTACAGCAGTTTCCTCCATATTTTCACGCTTGAAACGTCAGGGATAAACAAACTTTCAGATATCAACGGAAAACACCTTGCGACAGGTACACCTGGCAGCTCCAGTGAAATAGTCGGGAATAAAATTGTAAGCGCACTTGGTCTTAGGCCTCGCGAAATTAGCCCTATTTCACTTAGCAATGTTGTTGATGGAATGAAGGACGAAAGAATAGACGCTGGTTTTGCAGTTAGTAACCTTCCTGTTCCTGCCCTTGTTGAACTCCAGACAACACATAAAGTAAAGTATCTCGAACTCACAAAACAAGAACTTGATAAGGTCATGAAGAGTGGAGCTTTTACGCTTGGGACTATCCCTGCCAACACATACAAAAATCAGCCGAATAAAATGACGACACTTACATTCTGGACGCTGTGTCTAACAACAGATAAGTTGCCGGATGCTGTGGCATATGAGCTTACTAAGGCTACTTTTGAAAATGTTAAGAAACTTGGTGAATCCGTTGGAAGCGTCGAAGAAGTTGTTGCAATAAATGTATTGAATTCGCCTGTTCCTATCCACCCGGGCGCAGCAAAATACTATAAAGAGATCGGCATCAAAATTCCGACAAATCTGATTAAGTAACGTTTCTATAGGCTGTGCCGTACTTCTTAAAGCATGACACAGCCTATCGTATTTGATTTGCTAACTGTTCGAAACACTTAATTGACAAGATTGGGCAATAGAAACAACCTTGTTTTAAGGAGGGTATTATGAATATGTTCAAGCTTCCGTTTACAAAAAAGGAAAACCCAAAAGAGGACCTAACTTATCAGGAGAAAAAACGAAATCTCGAAGGCTGGCAATCATGCCTCATTACCGTAGTTGCTATTACAATGTCTGTTTTTCACATATTTGTACTAGGTTTTCATTCAATTGCACCATATTACCTGTTCAACATACATATATCATTTGCTTTTATACTGCTTTTTGCAGGCTATATCGGTTGGCCCACAGCAAAGAAAAGCAGTATCAATATGATTGACTGGGCCATTATCGGTCTTGTGTTGATTATTGGTTTTTACCTATTTGTCAACATGAGAGAGATAATTTACAGGATAGGAGTATCTCCAACACGATGGGACATTATCCTTGGTGCAGCGCTTATATTGCTTGTTCTTGAAGGGACAAGAAGAACCAGCGGCGTTATACTGCCATTGCTTGCCGTCATTTTCATTCTTTATGCCCACTGGGGAAATTATATTCCAGGGATATTGGGACATTTCGGTTTCAACTGGGAAATGATCATAAGTTTTATGATGGGGATGGAAGGAATATATGGTGTCCCTGTACAGGCATCGGCAAGCATATGCTTCCTTTTTCTGGTCTTCAGCGCTTTTCTTACAAAATCCGGCGCAGGTGATACCTTTATTGATTTTTCTATAGGACTGACCGGCAGGACACGAGGTGGTCCAGCAAAGGTATCTATTGTGGCAAGTTCACTCTTCGGAACTATCTCTGGCAATTCTGTGGCTAATGTATTAACGACTGGTGCGTTCACAATACCTATGATGAAAAAAATAGGATATACAGGACGTTTTGCAGGGGCGGTAGAAGCGGTGGCGTCAACTGGTGGACAGATAGTCCCGCCCGTAATGGGAGCAGCGGCATTTATTCTTGCGTCGAATCTGCAAATCCCATATTCGCGTGTTATGCTTGCAGCGGTGGTTCCTTCTCTGCTGTATTATCTTGCTGTGTTCTGTATGGTTGACCTTGAAGCGGTAAAATTGGGCTTGAAAGGATTGTCCAAAGAGGAGACCCCCTCTGTCCGTAAAATACTTATCCAAAAATGGCTACATTTTATCCCGATCCTCGTAATAATCTTGTTTCTTACGTTTATGAAAACAAGCACAATACGTGCGGCACTTTGGGGAATAGTATCCGTACTTGTCGCCTCGCTTGCATTTAAATCAAGCAATATGCTGACACATCCGAAGATGATTCTAGAATCACTGGCTGAAGGCGCAAAGGCAAGTATAAGTATGGTAGCAGCCTGTGCATGTGCAGGGATTATCACCGGAGTATTAAACCTTACCGGGACAGGATTGAAGTTTGCTGGTGCGGTAATGGCCGTTGCCCATGGTTCTCTCCCAGTTGCGCTTGTATTAACAATGTGCGTATCTCTCGTTTTGGGAATGGGTCTGCCAACTGCGGCAGCTTATATTGTGACCGCGGCGATCGCAGCTCCGGCTCTGGTAAATATGGGTATTTCACCTTTAGCTGCCAATATGTTCTGTTTCTATTTTGCTTGCATATCGGCTATTACTCCTCCAGTGGCTCTTGCTGCATATGCCGGAGCTCAGCTTGCAAAAGCAAACCCAATAAAGGTTGGAATAACCGCTACCAAGCTTGGAATAGTGGCGTTTATTGTTCCTTATATGTTTGTATATGGAGAAGCACTGCTATTTAACGGAGCACTTAAAGAGATCATCCTTTCTATGGTGACAAGCATTATAGGTACAGTTGTCCTTTCAATAGGTTTACAAGGGTATACCTTTACAAAACACAGAGTCCCTACTGTTGCGAGATGTGCTTTCATCTGTTCTGCAATACTCCTTATTATTTCAGGTTGGAAAACAGATCTTGCAGGTTTGCTGCTTCTGATAATTGCTCTTGTATTAACAAAAATTTTTGGCAAAAGACTATCAGAGCAAGATCAATATGAAATTAGAAATGCCGAAAGATAGTGTGTACTATCTGTGAAAGAAGGTTAAAGGATGAATATCGACTGCTATATCAGGGAGATCGCTGAATTGGTGAATATGAACTGCACCAAGGTTTCAAAATCAGGGAAAGCTGGTGTTGTAAGAGCGTTTACTGATACATTGTGTGTATCATTTCCTGCAATTAAAGAACCAGGATACAAAGCCGCATGCAGCTATGCGGACACACTCACTGAGGGAAGCGTTCCGGTACCGGTGCTATCGCACAAGTTGGATGTCCAGCCCGCAGCGCTGCTTTGGGGAATATTAAGCCATTCAATTGATTTCGACGACAGCTGTCCAAAGCTTTGCGGTCATCCTTCAGTAGTCTTGTTTTCAACAATAGCACCGCTAGCTGCTCATTATAATAAATCCGGCAAAGATGCGATAGAAGCATATATATGCGGGTATGAGGCAGTAAACCGTTTTTCAATTGGAGTCTCCAGTCCGCAATACGATAAGGGTTGGCATACGACAACAACTATCGGAATCTTTGGAGCTGTTGTAGCTGCATCAAGACTTCTTGGCTTGACAGTTGATCAGACTATTAATGCTCTTGGGATTGGTGCTTCTGCAGCGTGTGGACTACAGTCTAATTTCGGAACAATGACAAAAACGCTGCATCCAGGTATGACCGCTTCTAATGCTATATGTGCGGTAGAGCTTGCACGTAGAGGGTTTACGTCATCTCCTGATGTATTCAAATCCAAGTTTTCCTATTTTTCTGTTTATGGCGGTAATTTGACCCCGGTTGAAAAAGACAGGATTTTTACAAACGAGGGTATTATTGTCAAGTTCTATCCATCCTGTGGCTGTACTACGCGTTCGAACGATTTGGCGCTTATATTGCGCGAAAAATATAAACTTGACCCTGATGATGTTGAGAAAATAACACTAAGAATATCTGCGCTTACAGATAATTGTTTAAGATATGTTGATCCTAGTAACGGAACAGAAGCTAAATTCTGTCTTGAATATTGTTTTACAAAATGTCTTCTGGATGGCCCCGTTAAAATTGATGACTTTAAAGACGATTTCGTTTTAAAAACAAAGGGTCAAAAGAGATTTAACGAAATATCATCAAAGATTTACAGAGAAATACCTTCAGATTTAGGAAAAGGCGTGCCGTTTGCTGAAGAGTATCTCGAAGCGGAAGTTGTTCTTAACAATAAAGAGGTCATTAAGGTGCGTTCAGGAGCACCGAAAGGTTTTCCGACAAATCCATTGACCGAGGATGAATTTACTGCGAAATTCCATGACTGTGTTGGAAGTCTTCTTGCGAAGAAAGAAGCGGACGCACTTTTGCTTAGAATGATGGGCATGGAGAACGAAAAGAATTTTAGCAATCTTATGCATTATTTTACAAAACTTATGCATGAATAATTGCAGATAATAAGGAGATAATAACATGCGTGAACGTCTTAAAAATCCCCCGGCGCCAGAATTTGTGAAATACATATTAAAACCGCTTCTTGAAAAAGATGCGAAACAGTCCTTCAAATACTTCAATAATATTAATAAAGCCCATCTTTTAATGCTGCTCAAGCAGGGGATACTTGACAAAAATACTGTTTCAAAGATTGCAAAAGCCTTGCTGGAAGTCGACAAGCGAGGCCCGCAAAATATAGACCTTGATCCGGCTAGAGAAGACCTTTCTTCCTGCATTGAAGCTGCAATTATGGAAATATGTACTCAGGAAATAGGTGGTCGCCTTCATACCGGAAGAAGTAGAAATGACCTCGGCGGTACAGTCACAAGAATGTTTATGAGGGACAAATATCTCAAGACTTGCAAGCAGATTCTGGAGTTGCGGGAATTTATACTCAATTTTGCCGCTCCTTATACAGAAACGGTTTGTACCGGCTATACGTGCGGTCAGGCTGCTGAGCCTATTACAGTCGCTTATTATTTTGCAGCTCATCTTAGCGCATTGGAACGCGATTATGAAAGATTTTCAGCTATATACAAGAGGTTGAATCAATGCCCTCTCGGATCTTGCGCAATGGCCTCTACAACTTTCCCGATAAACCGTGCTATTACGGCACATTATCTAGGTTTTGACACAGCAACAATCAACAGCTTGGACGGTATCGCCGCCAGAGATTATATCCTTGAAATATTAGGAACGCTCTCTATTTTTATGAATAACCTGAGTCGTCTTTGTCAGGATCTTTATGTATGGTCTTCTGTTGAATTTGGACTTGTCGACATAGATAGCTCCGTATCAATGTGCAGCAGCATTATGCCACAGAAAAAGAATCCGGTCACACTGGAGCACATTAAAGCTAAAGCGGCCCATGTAGAGGGTGATTTCGTCTCTGCCTTAGGCGCATTAAAGAGCACGATATATACCCAGGTAAGGGATGCCAGCATTGAGGCCGCACACTCAATGAATGATGCTCTTGACGAAGTTGAAGCCTCAATAAAACTTCTCATTGCCACGCTTGACACAATGGTGATTAATAAAGAAAGAATGCTTCATGAGGCTAAAACTAATTTCTGTACGGTTTCCGAACTGGCGAATACCCTTGTAAGAGATTGTGGCCTTTCATTCAGACATGCTCATTCAACAGTTGCTGGACTGGTTGCATATATGCTGGATAACGAGCTTAAACCTAATGATATCAACAGAGCTATGGTCAAGAAACTGGCGTATGAGATTATAGGAAAAGACATTTCAATAACTGATGAACATATCCGCCATGCCCTTGACCCTATCCCAAACGTGTTTGCCCGTGATGTCGAAGGTGGCCCTGCTCCAATACAGGTAATAAAACAACTGACTATGATGCGCAAAAAATTGGAAGAAGATAAACGGGAGCTGACAAACAGGGTTAATATGCAGAAACGGGCTGAAGAAGAGCTGAACAAGGACACACAGGAGATTTGCAGATAATCATTGGCATTACAGAGTGGTTCACGATATTTTTATCCTCCACTCCGTATTTTTTCAAGACTTAGAAATCTGAGCTTTTAATTTTCTATACCTATCTTATCGTTTTGCTGTAATGTGCTTACTGTGCTAAAACAGATGAATTTTGCCTTTGATATAGGATAAGTTAACCCCCGAAGGGAGAATTGTTCATGGACTACGCAAAAGAATCGCTGAAATTGCATGAAGAATGGAAGGGTAAGATAGAGGTCGTTGCGACTGTACCTGTGCAAAACAAAGAAGATCTATCTCTCGCATATACACCAGGTGTTGCACAACCTTGTCTTGAGATACAGAAAGACGTTAACAGAAGCTATGACCTAACACGCAGAAACAACCTATGCCTAGTCGTAACAGATGGGACAGCCGTTCTCGGCCTTGGTGATATTGGACCAGAGGCAGGAATGCCAGTAATGGAAGGTAAGTGTGTGCTGTTTAAATCTTTCGGTAAAGTCGATGCGTTCCCTCTTTGCATAAAAAGCAAAAATGTCGATGAAATTGTAAATACTATTTATATGATATCAGGCAGTTTCGGTGGAATTAATCTCGAAGATATATCTGCCCCACGCTGTTTCGAAATCGAAAATAAACTTAAGGAAAAATGTGATATTCCGATATTCCATGATGATCAACATGGCACAGCCGTTATAACACTTGCTGGACTTACAAATGCACTCAAAGTCGTAAAAAAGAAAAAGGAAAACGTCAGAATAGTTGTTAACGGTGCTGGCGCTGCAAGCATATCAATTACGAGGCTCTTACTGAGCGCTGGTTTCAACGACGTTACATTATGTGATCGCACTGGCATCATTTATGAAGGCCGTGAAAAAGGTATGAATTGGATAAAAAATGATATGGCAAAAGTGACAAACAAAAATAAAAAACAAGGAAGCCTTGCAGATGCCATGCTTGGATCAGACGTATTTATAGGTGTATCCGCGCCTGCTACCGTTACACAGGATATGGTGCGTTCGATGGCAAAAGCTCCGATAATCTTTGCCTGTGCAAACCCTACGCCCGAAATATTTCCTGATGAAGCCAAAGCAGCTGGTGCGGCAGTAATATCTACAGGCAGAAGTGATTTTCCTAATCAGATAAACAATGTTCTGGCATTTCCCGGAATATTCAGAGGAACATTTGATGTCCGTGCCAGCGATATAAATGATGCCATGAAATTAGCAGCCTCAAGGGCTCTTGCAGGACTGATATCGGATGAAGACCTTTCCGCCGATTACATTATCCCTGCTGCTTTTGACCCAAGAGTTGGCAAGACTGTAGCCGAAGCAGTAGCACAGGCTGCAAGGGAAACCGGTGTAGCAAGAATATAAAATCATAAATCGAAAATAACTATTACAACTGAACTATAACAACTATAGATATGGAGATGTAAAAGTGGCATATCGAATAGAACATGATACTATGGGAGAAATACAGGTGCCTGTTGATAAATATTGGGGAGCGCAGACACAGCGCAGTTTAGAGAATTTTGAAATAGGTACTGAAAAAATGCCGTCTGAAATAATAACTGCCTTTGCCATACTAAAAAAAGCTGCCGCGTTGGTTAATATGCAGTTGGGTATTATAGACAAAAAAAGAGGAACTCTGATTACGACAGTATGTGATGAGATACTTTCAGGAAAATTGGACTGCAACTTTCCTCTTGTTGTCTGGCAGACCGGTAGCGGAACACATACAAATATGAATGTTAACGAAGTTATAGCTAACAGAGCAAACGAACTAGCAACAGAAAAGATTGTTCACCCTAATGACCATGTCAATCGAGGCCAGAGTTCAAATGACACTTTCCCAACTGCTATGCATATTGCTTCAGTAAACAATATTGAAAGAAAACTGCTGCCACAGCTACGTGAATTAAAAAAGACTCTTGAAAAACTGTCAGAAGAGAATGCAGGAGTAATTAAAGTTGGGCGCACACATCTTCAGGATGCGACACCTTTAACATTTGGGCAGGAGATCAGCGGTTGGTGCGAGATGCTTAATAAATCTGAACAGATGATTTCTTCTTCACTTATTGGACTAAAAGAGCTGGCTCTTGGCGGAACAGCAGTAGGAACTGGCCTCAACACGCACCCTAAATTCGGAGAACTCTCGGCGGTTGAGATTTCAAATATTACTGGAATAGATTTCCGTACAGCTCGAAACAAATTTCACGCATTAACAAGCAAGGACGGGATGGTGTTTTGCCATGGGGCGCTTAAAGCCCTTGCTGCGAACCTTATGAAAATAGCTAATGATATTAGGTTGCTGGCAAGTGGACCTCGCTGTGGAATAGGTGAAATATTTATACCTGAAAATGAGCCAGGCAGTTCGATAATGCCGGGTAAGGTGAACCCAACTCAGTGTGAGGCCATGACCATGGTAGCTGTACAGGTTATTGCAAACGATGTGGCAGTTGGTATGGCTGCATCTCAGGGTAATTTTGAGTTGAATGTTTTTATGCCCGTGTGTATTTACAATTTTCTGCAGTCCGTGCGCCTTCTCGCTGACGCAATGCGGTCATTTGAAAAAAACTGTGTTAGTGGAATAAAACCTAACCTGCCGATTATGAGAAATTATTTTAGAAATTCCTTAATGCTAGTAACAGCATTGACTCCTATTATTGGATATGAAAATGCTGCTAAAACAGCAAGAATGGCTTATTCTGAAAATATTGCCTTGAAAAATGCGGCAATAAAGCTAGGTTTTATTACAGCGGAAGAATTTAATAAGGCTGTATGTCCTGAAAATATGCTGAACCCACATGGATAATGGTTAAAATACCATTCTGTCGTTGCTGACAGAAAATCTTAGCTTGTCGCACTTGTGGTGGAACGGCTGTAATATTAGTGCACTAACTGACGTGTAGCACATCAATGTGGTAAAGATGACAATTAACGCAGCTAATGGATGTATTAATGTTTTTGCTAGCATAATACGGTTCAGTCCTTCCGTAAACCATTGAAATAGGTAACAAGTGCAAGGAACCTGAAACCGATGGAATAATTTTGGGTATCCTTTTCTTTAGCTTGTGAAACAGCAGCCGCAAATAGTAGATTCATTAAGAGTTGAACTTAAAAAACTTTTGGACTGGTACAAGTAAACCATACTCCCTCCTAACCACACAGGAGATATACCATCACCTAAAATCCGGCAGCCAGTCCATATTTGTTATAGATTGCCGGATTTTTATATTTAAAAGAGAAGACATTTTCAATGTTTATAAAAATACTGGAGGTAACTGCAATGACAAAGAGGAAGATGGTAACACTTGACGGCAACGAGGCGGCAGCGTACGTTGCTCACGCAGTCAATGAAGTAATAGCAATCTATCCCATTACACCATCTTCACCGATGGGTGAATGGTCGGATCAGTGGACTTCGGAGGGTCGTCCCAATATATGGGGAACAGTGCCTTACGTTGAAGAAATGCAAAGCGAAGCTGGAGCTTCCGGCGCATATCACGGAGCTGTACAGGCCGGTGCTCTTGGAACAACATTTACGGCATCTCAGGGACTGCTTTTAATGATACCCAATATGTACAAGATTGCCGGTGAACTTACAAGTACTGTAATGCATGTGACAGCCAGGACCATTGCCACTCACGCACTGTCTATATTCGGTGATCACTCTGATGTGATGACAGTCAGGACCACGGGATGGTCAATGCTTTGTTCCTCTACTGTTCAGGAAGTAATGGATATGGCACTTATTTCACAGATGGCTACGCTTGAGAGCCGAGTCCCTGTAGTTCATTTCTTTGACGGATTCAGAACCAGCCATGAAGAGATGAAAGTAGAAGAGATACCCTATGATGACATGCGTGCGCTTATAGACGACGACCTTGTCAGATCCCACAGATACAATAAACTCAGTCCCGACTTGCCGTTTGTTCGCGGTACAGCACAGAATCCTGACGTATTTTTCCAGGCAAGGGAGACATGTACGCCATTCTATAAAGCAGTTCCGGATATAACACAAAGAGCCATGGACCACTTTGCGAAACAGGTTGGGCGTAAATACCACCTCTTTGACTATTACGGTGCGGACGATGCTGAAAGAGTAATAGTAATAATGGGATCAGGCGCAGCTGTTGCAAGAGAGACAGTCGATGAGCTCATCCGGGACGGAGAAAAAGTCGGACTCCTGGTTGTACGTCTCTTCCGTCCGTTCGATGTCTCAAGATTCCTCAACACGCTTCCTGCAACAGTCAGCAGAATAGCTGTCCTTGACCGCTGCAAAGATCCGGCTGCGATCTCCGAGCCTCTCTGCATGGACGTGAAAGGAGCTCTTGCCGGCAGCGATATTACAGTAGTGGGCGGCCGTTACGGACTTTCTTCGAAAGATTTCACTCCTGCAATGGTCAAAGGGGTTTATGATAAACTTAAGAAAGCTCTGCCCAAAGACAGTTTCACCATCGGTATAGATGACGATATCAGTTTTTCGAGCCTTGACTACGATCCGTCATTCGATACGGAAGATCCCAAGACAGTCCGCTGCCTGTTCTACGGATTAGGTTCGGACGGTACTGTAGGGGCCAACAAAAATTCGATAAAGATCATTGGCGGAGAGACGGATCTGTACGCTCAGGGGTATTACAGCTATGATTCAAAGAAATCAGGAGGTATTACAGTCAGCCACCTGCGTTTTGGTCCCAACCCGATATATGCCAGCTACATGATAAACAAGGCCAACTTTGTGGCATGTCACGTATATTCTTTCCTTGAAAAGCTTGATGTGCTTAAGGGAGCGGCAGAAGGAGGGACCTTCCTTCTTAACAGTCCGTTCGGTCCGGAAGAAGTCTGGGATAAGCTTCCCAAAACCACGCAGCAGAGAATAATAGACAAAAAGCTCAAATTCTATACGATAGACGCAGTAAAAATAGCAAGAGAAAGCGGCATGGGCGGACGCACCAATACGATCATGCAGACATGCTTCTTTGCCATAAGCGGTGTACTTGAGAAAAAACGGGCGATAAAAGCCATTAAGGACTCGATAGTACGCAGCTACAGCCGCAAAGGTCAGGCCATCGTAGACAAGAACATAGCGGCAGTGGACGCTACCCTTGAAAACCTTTATGAAGTGAAAGTACCCAAGAAAGCGACATCGAAATTTGACATCAAACCTCCGGTTGCAGCCGATGCTCCTGATTTTGTAAGAGAAGTCCTTGCTCCGATGATGGTACTTGAAGGGGATAATCTTCCTGTCTCCAGTCTGCCGGAAGACGGGACCTTCCCGAGCGGTACGACCCAGTATGAAAAACGCAGCATAGCCATAGATATCCCCTCATGGGACCCATCGCTATGCATACAGTGCGGCAAATGCGCGCTTGTCTGCCCGCATGCGTCAATACGTGCCAAAGTATATGACGCCGAGCTTCTGAAAGATGCGCCGGAAACATTCAAGAGCGCTGATGCCAAATGGAAGGACTTTGAAGGTTCCAAGTTCACCGTACAGATAGCTCCGGAAGATTGCGTCGGATGCGGTCTCTGCGCCTATAACTGCCCTGTCAAGGCAAAAGAAGGCTCCACAGCACGCCCGCTTACAATGGTCACTCAGATGAATGTTCGTGAGAAGGAACGTGATAACTGGAATTTCTTCTTTGGACTTCCTGATATGGACCGCAGCAAACTCAATCTTGGATTGGTGAAAGATGTCCAGCTTCTCAGACCTCTCTTTGAATTTTCGGGAGCATGTGCCGGATGCGGAGAGACGCCGTATCTTAAACTTCTTTCAGCTCTCTTTGGCGACAGGGCGATAATAGCCAATGCAACAGGCTGCAGCTCGATATACGGCGGCAACCTTCCGACGACTCCGTGGGCGGTAAACGATGACGGACGCGGCCCCGCATGGAGCAACTCCCTCTTTGAAGACGCTGCGGAATTCGGACTTGGTTTCCGTCTGGCGATCGACAAACACTGTGAGTACGCAGCTGAACTGCTTGAGAAAATGACACCGGTTCTTGGAAAGAAGCTTGTAAAATCGATACTTGAAGCACCTCAGACCACTGAAGCAGAGATCAGCGAGCTTCGCAAAAATGTCGAGGAGCTGAAATGCCAGCTGGAGTATATGGGCACGGAAGAAGCGGAAGAGCTTATGTCAGTGGCAGACACCCTTGTTAAAAAGAGCGTATGGTGTGTCGGAGGAGACGGATGGGCATACGATATAGGCTACGGAGGACTCGACCACGTAATAGCATCAGGTAAAAACATCAACATCCTGGTCCTTGATACGGAAGTTTACTCCAACACAGGAGGCCAGATGTCGAAATCCACTCCGCGCGGAGCAGTTGCTAAATTTGCCGCAGGCGGAAAGAAAATGGGCAAGAAAGACCTTGCTCTTATGGCAATGAGTTATGGTGATGTCTATGTCGGAAGGGTGGCCCTTGGAGCCAATGATGCCCATACGGTCAAAGTTTTCCGCGAAGCGGAAGCCTATAATGGACCGTCGATAATAATAGCCTACAGCCACTGTATAGCTCATGGAATCGATATGGTAAAGGGACTCGAGCAGCAAAAAAAGGCTGTGGAGTCTGGACATTGGATACTGATGCGGTATAATCCTGACTTGGCAAAAGAAAACAAAAACCCTCTCGTTCTTGACAGTAAAGCACCAAGTCTGCCGCTTAAGGATTATATCTACAATGAAACGCGTTACAAGAGCCTTGCAGCAGCGAATCCGGAAGAGGCAGAATTGCTTCTGAAAGAGGAAGAGAAGGACATAAAGGCGCGGTGGCGTTATTACAGCTATATGGCCGCCATGAAAATGGAGGACTAGCTATTAGTTTGTATAATTATGGTACCCTAAAAGCCTATAAAATTATTTAACTCAACTTTCCCAGCGGGACGGGGGTGCGGACAAAAAGCTGGACTCTGAAAAGGAGTCGAATGGGAGATGCACTCACAAGATCAGATCGAAAGGGCGTTAATTGAATACGATCATAGAAAATCCATAGCGGCAACAATTCGTTACCTTGGTTATCCATCAAGGAACACATTGTACGAATGGATCAAAAAGAGAGAAAAGAAAAATTGTTTATCTCATCCTCAGTGCCTGGTGCGAAAGACTTTATGTATAAACAATACAGAGACTCATCCACAGCACCCTTCAATAAAAATTAAACTTGAAGCGTTAAAGCGTTGCTTTGATAACGGGGAGGACGTAAAGGCAGTTTCTTTAGAGATAGGTTATTCTCGTGCCAGCATTTATACTTGGAGAAGAAAGTTCGAAAAGAAGGGAATGCTGGGGATTTTGGGCAGACAGGATGATATTCCAAGAAAACAAGGTTTTATTGACCAGGGGGCGCATGAACCTAAGCCTGATCCTGATCAAAGTACAATGAAGGCTCTCCTGAAACAGATCCAGGATTTAAAACTTGAAGTAGACATTCTAAAAGAAACTATCAATGTCTTAAAAAAAGACCCAGGTGTCGATCTGAAAACACTCCGCAACCAGTAGAAGGCAGTGATAATCGACACCTTGACTAGGTTTTATTCACTGCCCCTTCTGCTTCATAAACTTGATCTGGCCAAAAGCAGTTACTACTACTGCAAAAAGGTTCAGTCTCTCTCTCTTAAATATACATTTGAGAGCAGCCTGATCCAAAAAATCTTTAAAGATAATTATCAATGCTATGGATACAGGAGGATTAAGACTGAGTTAAATCGTCAAGGTGTTGTTATATCTGAAAAAATAGTCCGCTCCATAATGAAATCGAATGGATTAAAGGTCATATCCGCCTGCAAACGCGCGTATTCGTCCTATAAAGGTGAAATCAGCCCAGAAGTCCCTAATTTGCTGAAAAGGAATTTTAAAGCAGCAAAACCAAATGAAAAATGGCTGACTGATATCTCTGAGTTTGCTATTCCTGCCGGGAAAGTTTACCTGTCTGCTATCATTGACTGTTACGATGGTCTTGCAGTATCTTGGAATATTGACCCTCACCCGGATGCAAACCTGGTAAATACTACCTTGGACAGAGCTGTTGAGACTTTAAACAATGAGCGACCCATTGTACATAGTGACAGAGGATGTCATTATCGTTGGCCTGGATGGATAGATCGTACCAAAACCTTTGAATTGACAAGGTCCATGTCTAAAAAGGGCTGTTCCCCGGACAATTCAGCCTGTGAAGGTTTCTTTGGCCGCATGAAAAATGAATGCTTCTACAATCACAGTTTTAAAGATTATACCTTACGGATGTTTATTGATTACCTCAACGGATATGTCAAATGGTACAATGAAAAACGAATCAAGAATTCGTTAGGATTTTGCAGTCCAATGGAATTCAGGCAAATGAATGGATATGCAATATAACAACAGTCCAAGATTTTGTCCGCACCCCCGACTATCCTAGATTTTGTGTAAAGTCCTAACAGGTGCAAAATGAGGCGTTTGAAATATGGGTCCGGTGCTGGTTTTTAGCTCCGGGCCTTTTTAATTATACCCAATAACAGACAATAGGGCATAGCCATATTGTCAGGGGTAAGGTAGTCGCCACTGAATAGTATTTCTGCCGCCTGCCTGTCAAGCTGCATATATCCTACCTCATCAATCA
>ENA-UOOM01002397-UOOM01002397.1-fermentation-metagenome-genome-assembly--contig:-NODE-2397-length-15537-cov-7.803514_pt1 | contig 15537 bp, 13 predicted proteins | sample MGYA00245781_ERZ724031 | MGnify/ENA primary metagenome ERZ724031 (study PRJEB28704, sample SAMN03018317) | fermentation metagenome | biome: anthropogenic terrestrial biome; feature: soil; material... | reverse complement strand
GCTATGTAAAACGAATGGACAAGCAGGACCGGGATGAGCCTTTGGCAAGACAAATTATCGAATATTAGGAATAAATACGAAAATCTTTTCAATCGTAACCACGCTGAACGGCCAAACCCAAAATGGGTAACAGATATTTCGTACATTCATAGTGGATAAGGTGTTCTTTATTTATCGGTTATCAGAGATTTATACGATTGCAGCATTATTTCTTACAAAACAGGTACGGAGCAAACCATCAGCCTCGTTTGAAACACCATTCGCGCTGCCAAAGAAAAAGAAGTGGTCACCGCAGAGCTGCAGCTCCACAGTGACCAAGGGTTTCAATATACCTCACACGGCTATTGCAACCTAGCCAAAGAATACGGTATAACACCGTCAATGTCAAGGCGTGCAAACTGTTATGGTCATGCTATGGCTAAATCTCTGATTGATGAGTATATCTACTTTTACAATCATGAACGTATCCAACTTAAAGCAAAACTGACACCAATGGAAGTTCAGTGCCAGCCTGCTTCATTCCTTTTCCTTGCATTCGGGGGCGCTTTTTGTACAGTCCGTATATTCTGGGGCAGTTCAGCTTTTTCTTTTTGAAATTTTAACCTGCAACCTGTTCCTTATAACTGTCATAAATATCCAAAGAGGTGCCGTTTATCAAAAGGCGATATTCCTCCCAAGCCAAATCATAATCATAGGCCGCCTGCATCAGCGCAAGCTCATTTTGCGCATATTGAAGCTCTAAGGCTTGCAGTTCAACGCCAGATACCAGCCCCAATTTCGCAGATTGCTGCTGCTGCTCCCACTGTATTGCAGCTTTTTCCTTGGTATCCTTTTGTAGTTGATAGGCCTTTGCCGCCTGATTAATGCTATCCAGTTTTTTCTTCAAATCGTTGGCAATGGCAACCTCCTGGCTTTCCATAGAAACCGTTGCAATATCCATATCCGACTCATGGGCTTTTATTTGCCCAGAATATAAGCTGCTGTCATTGGATTTTTTTTCTGCCTGCTGATACGCTCTGCGCAGGGTTTTCAGCTGATAATTCTTCTCTGTGGCCTCTTTTAAAAGCTCTTCCGTGTATTCCGGCGCATATTCAATCACTCTGGTCAGTTTGGGCGCTTCCACCTCCAAAGCTTCATCAACAGCTCTTCCCATCAAATCATTGATCTGGCGTTTTACAAGAATCAAGCCATTTTTCGCCGCTTCAATCTCCTTGGCATTTGCCTCCACAGAAAGCTTTGCCTCCTTTAAATCCACCGCAATACTGAAACCCAAGGCCGCTTTCTTTTCTTCTATGCTATACAGACGCTCCATTAAGGCTTGTTTTTCTTCCAGCAGACCAATGCCTTTTTCAATCTGTACGGTTTTTACAACCAAAAGTTGAGATACGAGCAACGCTTGATTTTTCCAATCTTCTTGGGTCTTATTCAAATCCTGTTTTGTATTTTTTAAATCCTGCTGCTGCTCCTCCAAGGTATCCCGCTGTGTCTTGGCAATGCTATCCGTCATATCCTCTATTCCGCTGGCAATTTTTGCACTGCCGGAAAGGAGTGCTCCGCTGATTCCTGCTAAAGTTTGTTCTGTGTAACCCAGCGGATTCTCGGATTGGGCATCCGCTGCGACTGCTCTATTGATTTCATTTTCCCCTTGAGCCGCTGCCGCACTGGCATCTCTGCGGGCATGGGCAGCACTATCCTGAGCATCTCTCAAGTCACTTAATCCATCATCAATGGCATCTAATCCTGCCAAAACCTTTTTGTAATTCAGTTCCAAGGTAGATTGCAGTCTGTTGTTTTTTAATGCCTCCTTCTGAATTTCCTCTAGGGTCATGGGTGCAGCCTCCTCCACTGCTTCCGTGCTTTCTTCCGTATTTTTCTCAGCCACTTCTGCTTCCACACTCTCTTCCGCATTTTTCTCAGCTTTCCCTGCAATCTGTGTTTTTGCAAAAGCCGGCGTTGCGGCGGAAAATACCAACGTGCCTGCTAACAGCACGGCACTGCCCTTTCGATACTTATATTTCAGCATATTTATGCCTCCTCTCTCAAATTACTGTACAGCCTGCTCTGCCTCCTGCACCAACGGAGTGGGTGCCTGCTTTTCCTTTTTGGCAATATGACGTACTCGTATTGTCCAAAAAATACAGCTTAACACAAAGCAGCTCCCGCTGATCCATCCCAAAATATGCATTTCTTGCCCCACAGCTCCTGTACCCATCAGCGCCATATCTCGATAGCCTGCGGCGAAATGGGTCAACGGGAATACATTGGCAAGTTTTTGATAAAAGGGCACTAATGCCATCGTCGGCCATGTATACCCGCTCAGCACCAAGGAAGGCGAGGTGAGGACAAGGGAGGACGAGGTAGCAAATACCGGGTTTGGCATTACCGATGAAAACAACTGCCCCATGGTAATGACCGATAAAATAAACAAAGAGCTATAGGCAAACCAAACCTCCCAATCCGCCTTCATGGGGATACCGAATTGATCCATCATCACCCATGTACATACCGTCCATGTACCCATAGCGATTAAATAATAGACAACAGCCTTTAATATGACTTGAAAGACAGGATGTACTTTCTTGATTTCTTTCAGCTTCCCGCTTTCTTTTTCACGAATCAGAGAAATGGAAGCAAAATAAACCAAAACCTGCTGCAGCGTTGCAATAATAAAGCCAAAGGATAAAAAATAGCTAAAATTGTTGGTGGGATTATACCATTGGCGGGTATAAAAACCAACAGGATTCATTTTTGCCAAAGCCTCCTCCACATTGGACCCCTTTGCCACCAAGCTTTTGACTGCCATTTGGGTGGAAACAGTACCCAAAACCTCGGAGCCTCTTGCGTTTATGGTACTGCCATAGCTCATATTCACAGCATTGGAACCAAGGAGTACCTCTGCCTGCCTGCCCTGCTGCAGGTTTTTTGTAAAATCACTGGGGAAAAGTAAGCATCCAACGATTTCCCCCTGTTTCATTGCTTCCTCTAGCTGTTCCTCATTTTCGTAATACCCCACAATATCAAAATAGGGGGATTGACGGAATGCTTCAACCACTTCTCTTGTCTGGGCAGAATAGCTATAATCAACCACACCCATCTTTAAATCCGAAAAGTACCCCTTTTCATAGGCGCTTCCGCAAAGCCATGTTACAAACAACGGAATGCACACCATAATTAGGAAGGTACGCGGCCGCTTGAGCAAATAAATCCACTCTCTGAAAAAGAAACGAATTCCGGCTATCATAGCTGCACAGCCTCCTTTCCGGATACTTTCAATTTTTGCCTTCTCTTTGCAATATAAACCTGAAGGGCAAAAACAAGGACGCTCATGCTAAAAAACACCGCCCCAAGGTACAAAACCATTTTCCCGCTATGGGCAATGGTTTTTGTTTCAAACCCAATGCCCGTAAGCACAATATCCCTAATAGGGGTAAGAAAATGGGTTGTGGGCAAAAACTGTGCCGCTTTTACCAAACTTGTCGGCATCTCACTCAAAGGCCAGGAAAAGCCGGACAAAATGAAAAAGGGATATGTCAAAGCCATCAGCCACTGAATGGCGTGTATTGTGTTTTTGCAAAGGATGCCCAAAAGGGCCCCCATTCCCAGCAAGCAAAGGATAAAATAGCCGCAAAGCAACGCCAAATCCTCTTTGCTGCCCCGCATGGGAAATCCAAAAATTGTAATGATTCCATAGTAATTCCACAAAATATTTCCATATCCTAAGAAACCATAAAACAAAATCTTATTTACAAAATAGATGGCGCTTTCTTTTCCTGTCATTTTTCCGGAGAGAATGCCCTCCTTTTTTTCCTCGGCAAAAGCCGATGCCACTGTCATTAAAAACAGCTGATGAAAAATCAACCCCGTAAGCCCCAGCCCCAAATACGTCAGATAGCTGAATTGGGGATTAAACCAAGGGCGCAAAACCGAGGAAATGGGTGCAGCCTTGGCCATCCCTTCTGCCACAGTGCTACCCTCCGCCACAAAGCTTTTAACGGCAATTTGTGTGGAAACTGTTTTCACAACCTGCATCACCGAGATGACTGCACTGTTCCCGATAATATTATTCGCACTGTTGATACCAACCAATACCTCCGCCTGCTGTCCCAGCTGCAGGGCACGGGTATATGCCCCGGGAATCACAATCACGCCGTAAACCTCTCCCGCCTCCATTAGGGCAAGGGCCTCCTCCTGATTTGTCACTGCATAAGGAACCTCAAACCGATCCGACTGGTCAAAGGCTTCGATGAGCGCTCTGGTCTGCTGGGAGGAATTCTCCTCCACTGCCGCCAAGGGGATATGCGTTACAATGCCCTTTTGAAATGCACCGCAAACAACGATGCTTAAAGCAAGGGGGGCAATTAAAAACAGGAACAGCATACGCTTATCCTGCCAAAGCATTTTGATTTCTCTGACAAATCCCCATAGAAAGGTCTTTATCATTCCGCCTCACCCACCTCATCCAAGTTGACGCTTACCAGCATACCAGGGTAAAGCATGATATCGTCTTCCCCAGAAAGGGTAATTTTCACTTGATATGTAACCACATCTTGATCGTTCAATTCATTGGTTGATTTTTTCACGGCAAAATCGGGATTTTTGCTTACATTTACAATGTTGCCATGAAAATTAGTATCGGGATAGGCTTTACTGGTCAAGGGAACCGTTTGGCCAACGACCAGCTTCCCTACCTCATATTCGTCAACATTGGCATTGATCCATCTATCCTCATAATCAGTCAAGCTTATGATGGTTGTGCCACTGCCCACCAATTCCCCTACAGAGGACGACACTAAGGTGACTGTGCCGCTGCAGGGTGCATATTGGGCTGTCTGGCTTAAATTCAAATTTACTTCAGCCAAAACCCCTTGTGCCGCCTCATACTGGGAGGTAGCCGCCTGCACATCCAACTTTGCCGCTTCCAACTGTGTGGTCAGCTTATCCATGGCATCTTGGGCAACGGCTTCCAGTTCATACAGCTCTTGATATTTTGTATACTCCCCTTCCAAAAGGGCAACATTGGCCTGGGCCTTCTCCATAACGGCTTTTGCGGCGTTTAATGTGCCTGAGGCCTGGGTTTGCTTCACCAAAATATCCCGTTGGTCAGAGGTAAAAAGCAAATCGCCCTTGGCAACCTCCTGCCCCTCGGCAACGGGAATATCCGTCAAATAGCCGGGGATTTTTGCACGCACATATACCTCCTTGCATTCTACCGTACCCGTCACTATATTACTTTCCACAGCGGCCTCTGTTGCCTTGGCCTCCCTGGGGGCACAACCGCTTGCCCCAAAGCAGGCTGCCAGCAAGAGGGCAAATACCATTTTTTTCTTCCCCATAAATGCTCACTCCTTCTCTTATTTCGCTCTCTGTATAAATTTAAGGTAATAAAATATTAAAAATAGGACGGATGATCTGCATTGCAAACTCTGTCATTTTCTCCTTAGACATAGGCATTCCTTCTAAAAGCCACTGCTTTACCATGCCCATTGCGCCGCAAGCAATAAACTGATGAATGTATTCTTCCTTCATGGGATCAATCTCCAATCCCATTTCTTGCTTGACCTGCATCCCCTTTCTCTTCATAATTTCCGTTAGTTTTTTTGCAAAACGATCACTACGGGGATTTAACAACAGGCAACGGCACAGCCTCTGGTTGTCCGTAATAAAACTGCATATTTGCCCTACAACAGGGTATTCCCACGCCGCTCCCCGTTTAATTTCAATTTTTTCAAGCATTTGGGAAAAGCTTCCCGCAACTTCATTTTCCAATTCGTCCAACAGCTCAAAAACATTGTTATAGTGCAGATAAAAGGTAGCCCTGTTTAAATCTGCGCGGCTGGTAATATCCTTGGCAGTAATGCTGCCAAAGGGCATTTCATCCATTAAATCCATCAATGCCTCCCACATCATTGTCTTTGTCCGTTTAATCCTTCGATCCACCTTTTCCATGGTGTTTATCCTTTCCCAATCCTTTTTACGGCCAGCCTCTTTTTCCATGTAATTCCTGCTTGGTATTATAGCACTATGAAAATTTATAATCAACAATTTTTGTTTAATTAAAAATTTTTAATTTTTTATGATAAAGTTCAATCAAAATAAACCGAAATTCACAACTCCTTCTGTGGACAGCTTATAGTGATGCATACGTCAGGTTCTTCCCCCTTGCCATTTGAATCTCCACAGTAAATGTGATAAACTTTTTATAGCATTGCTACAAGGCCTCCTTAATTTGCCGATGGTAGAAAACCATTTTCTTCCTATTTTAAGACCAGCTATAAAAAGTCAATACGTAGCAGAGAAAAAATTACAGAATAGAGGATAAATTCAGGAAAGCACGGCAAAAAAGCCGTCTTGCGGCGGCTTGAATTGTGGTCAAATAACGATTTAGCAGTTAGGAACGTAAGGTTTGTTGTCGCGCAGAACAGCGTAAATAATCAGTGTCAGCTTTCGAGCGACGGCGCCGATAGCAGTGGAGTGATGTTTCCCCGCAGAGCGTTTTTTCTGATAGAAGGCAGATAAAACCGGGTCGTGAAACGCTACCACATTGGCAGCCAGCGAAATCGCACGGCGAAGATGTGGTGAACCGCGTTTGGACATTTTGTTTTGCGTCCCGTTAAATTCACCGGATTGATATACTGATGTGTCGATACCCACAAAGGCAACCAGTTTTTTCGGCTCGGGGAAACGAGAAATATCTCCGATCTCACCGAGAATGACACCTCCCGGCACTTTGCCTACACCGGAGCAGGTGGGTGATACAGGTATTCAGCTTGTTCATGCGCTGCTCAATCTCAAAGTCCAGTTCGTCCAGCTGCCGTTCCAGCAGATCGATCATTTCCAAAAGCTGTCGCAGCTGCATGACAAAGGCAGAGGGGGCAATGGTAATGTCAAACGAGTTCTGTGCTGCTGTGCGGATTTCCTCCGCTTTTGCTTCTCCGAAGCGGCCACGACTGGCTTTCTTAAGAATAGCACACAGCTCGTCGGTGGGGATAGCAAGCAGTTCCTCTGGCGTAACGGCGGTATCTAGCTTATTCGTAGACTTCTGCAAAGGTAGAGGGGGCACCCTTTGCAACGAGCATAAAAGCTCAAGGAGGTGTATCCCTATCCACTGCTTGCATTGTACCAAATTCGCTCCGGCAGGAGCAATATTCAATACGACTTTATTATTCAAGGGAGGTTTATTCCTGCCGATTTTTCAAAATCCATGAACTGGAATGCTAGCGTATAGTATTTCTTCCGCTTTTGTTTCTTGTCAAAGAAACAGGCGCATGACAAAAAATATGGAATAGCAAAAAGCCGCGGTTTATTGTAAACAGCGGCCTTCTTTTTTCTACATAATTTTCACTTTTTTCATTATATTCGACTTTAAACAAATAGTCAATAGAGTTATATGGTAAATTCTACCGTTTTCAAGGCCCATTTTTTATGATAAATAAAAATACTGCCTTTCGTATTACATGATATATCTGGGTATTTATCTGTTTTATATTTTAGCATACTTATTCGCCGTCAAAAAAATAGTCATTATACTTGAGAGGAGCATTCGTTTATGTCGAGACGTGGAGAAAATATTTACAAACGTAAAGATGGCCGTTGGGAGGCAAGGGTACTGCAGCCCAACGGAAAATACAAATATGTTTATGCAAAAGCATACAAAGATGTAAAAGAAAAAAAGAAAGTGCTACAGGAAAGCAGGAAAAGCATATCTCCCTATAAGGCTCAAACAGATCACAATTCATCCCATATATTTATTGAATGGTTAAACGGAGGACTAAGAACGCGTGTAAAAGCAACCACCTTCGAGAGCTATTACAGATGTATCACAGGATATGTGCTTCCGTTTTATGAAAAAGAGGGACAGCCGCAAATCTCTGCAAAAACAACTGCGGATTTTTCAAATTATATTAACAATTACATTAATATTTCTATCTCCTACAAACGGAAAATACTAACCATCTACAAGACTGCCTTGCGTGAAATTTTAAAAGAAAGCCATGAATATGCCAACATTCTTGGTGCTGTTTCTGTGCCACGGGTTACCGGAGGGGATGTACAGGCCTTTACCGTAAGGGAACAACGGTTGATTGAAAGAGCTGTTATTGATTCTCATGATAAAAGATTGCTGGGTATTCTTCTTTGCTTTTATACAGGCATACGCCTTGGAGAGGTTTGCGGTCTAAAATGGGGGGATTTGGATTTCGAAGCGAAGGCAATGGTGATTTCACGCACAGTATCCCGGGTGAAAAACTTCGCTGAAACAGGGAAAAAAACGACACTCACTGTCGGAACGCCAAAAAGTATCCACGCGATTCGAAAAATTCCTCTTCCCAGCTTTCTTATTGATTTGGTGCTGCAGTCTCAGATAGAATGTTCAGATGAAAATCATTTTATTCTTTCTAATGCGGAGCTGCCTCTTGATCCGAGAAGATACCAAAAACTGTTTCAAGCCGTTTTAAAGCATTCCGGTGTAAGAAGCCACAAGTTTCACGCCATACGCCATACCTTTGCAACCAGGTCTCTAGAGCTTGGTGTGGATATCAAAACCCTCAGTGAAATTCTGGGGCATTCAAATGTTTCTATCACATTAAACATTTATGCCCATTCTATGTTTGATCAAAAGAAAAAGGCAATTGATAAATTAAACGCCATGTATATACTCCATAGTGAAACTGCTCCATTCGCCGTCAAAAGCTCCGTCGTGAACGCATGAAATAACCCGGAAATGCAGCTTCTTTGCATGAACATACACAGTTTACAATAAACCGCGTTATGGAGCTTCACATTTCTTTATTCTATCTTGCCCTTTTTATTTTCTCTTATTCCCACTGACTGCTGCAAAAGTATGCAAAGTTTACTTTTAACCTTTATTTGAATTTGGAGGAAAATCATGAAAAACTTATCTATCGGGAAGAAGCTCTCCTTGACATTTGGCCTCATTATGCTTTTATATGCAGGAGCCCTTTTTATTGCCTTATTCATTGGTATGCAAACAGTAGGAACTTCTTTTTCCGGCTTTTACAATGGGCCCCATGCAGTGATTGGCACCGCTACCGATCTACGTCACTCCGTAGAAATGATCGAAAAAGACCTTCTCAAAATGGCTACGGCAAGCACTCCGGCAGAAATACCGGAATATCAGGAAGATATGGAAGCTGCCTCTGCAGATGCCGGCACATATATTGAATTTTTAAAAAACAACCTAACTGCACAAGAAAACACAGAGAAAATAGAACAGATACTTTTGAAGCAAGAAGCATTAAAAACTGCAAGACAGGCAATTCAAGGGGTAATCAGTGACGGAGATACGGAAAAAGCCCTGACGCTCTACAAAACCGAATATGCACCCTTGGCCAACGAAATACGCAATCTGGCTGTGTCTATCAGCGACAGCGCAAAAACTATGGGGGAAGACTACTATTCCGACGCACAATCGTCGGAAAAAGGGGTAACCCTTGGTATTCTTCTTTATTTTTTAATCTCAATGGGAATCTTAATCCTTCTTTGTGCCTATATAATCCGAAGTATTACGCGCCCTGTACGTGAAATGGAAGCCGTTGCCAAACTGCTGACAGAAGGAAATTTAGGGGTAGAGGTGCAGTATGAATCAAAGGATGAAATCGGCTCTCTTGCCGCCAGCATAAGCTTATTTATTAGCAAACTACGTCGCTATATCATGGAAATAGAAAGCATTTTGGGTCGAATGGCAGAAGGTGATCTTACTGCTACAACAGCACTGGAATATCAGAACGATTTTGCCCCCATCAAGCTTTCAATAGAAAAAATCGTTACATCTTTAAATGATACCTTGTCTCAAATCAGCGCCTCCTCTCAGCAGGTTGCAGCAGGTTCCGAGCAGATATCCTCCGGTGCTCAGGATCTTGCCCAAGGTGCAACCGAACAGGCAACCTCCTCGGAAGAATTGGCGGCTTCTATCACAGAAATATCAAAAAAGGTTCAGGAAAATGCGCTGCACTCGAAGCAAGTGAGTATTACTATGGGGGAAACCATTCAAACCATACAGCAAGGCGATGCCCAGATGCGGCGGCTCGTAACAGCCATGAATGAAATGGCCGACACCTCTGGAGAAATTGGAAAAATCATTAAAACCATTGAAGATATTGCCTTCCAGACAAATGTTCTGTCCCTCAATGCAGCTGTGGAAGCCGCACGTGCCGGAACAGCCGGCAAAGGCTTCGCAGTTGTTGCCGATGAGGTTCGCAATCTTGCAGGCAAAAGTGCAATCGCCGCCAAAAACACCACGGCTTTGATTCAATCTACAATTACTGCAATTAAATCAGGCAGTAATATGGTCAGTGAAACAGAAAAAACTCTGGCCCAGATCTTTGAAAAAGCAGAAAACGTTGCGGCCTTAGTAGAAGAAATTGCAGAGGCCTCTACATATCAGGCAAGTGCCATAAGTGAGATCAACATCGGCATGAATCAAATTTCCGGCGTTATCCAAACAAATTCCGCCACCGCAGAAGAAAGTGCCGCCGCCAGTGAAGAATTATCTGCTCAGGCAGTGACACTGCAAGCCTTGGTATCTCACTTTAAAATACAAATTGACGCACCTGACTATGATAACAATCAAACGGCAGAGGGAAAATACCTCTAAATACAGAGTACGCATACAGTCTTTTAGGAGGGATATCATGGCAATGGCTTTAAATACAACCAATTCCATTTCGGAAATTCTGAAACTGCTTTCATTTGAAGAAACACAGCATATGATGCGTGTAGGTGCCTTAGTAGATCGCTTTGCGGCAAAGCTTAAATCTTATGCCTTGTTAAAAACCCAGGGCAATGAACAGAAATATTGGGGAAAAGCCGCTTTTTATCATGATATCGGGAAAGGATGGATACCTAAAAATATCTTGGCAAAGCCAGACCGATTAACAGAACAGGAAATGGAAATCATTCGTAGCCATCCCTTGCTTGCCAAAAAAATTTTTGAAAAAATAAAATGCGGACAGATTTCCGGAATACCAGACTATTTAATCCCCCTGGCGGCTGATTCCGCAATATATCATCACGAGTGGTGGAATGGAATCGGATATCCTTATGGCATAAAGCAGGATGAAATCCCTCTCATCGCCAGAATCACTTCCATTTGTGATGCCTATGATGCCATGACCAGCAAAAGAATCTATCATCGAAAGAGCCATACCCATGAATATGCATGCTATGAACTCCGGCGCTGTGCAGGCACACAGTTTGATCCGAAGCTTGTGAGAATATTTCTTTCAGCAGAAACCCCTTCTGAGGTTTCTCAAAAAGAATCATTTTCGCAATTATAAACCATTATAGAATTGTTTTTATTCATCTGAAAAGAGGTCCAAAAACGGCTCTTTATTTACAATAATTTTTAGAAGCAGGAAAGGAAAGCCTATGGAACAGAGAACCGCTCTTCAAGAAAAGGATACTATTTTTTATCATCTGTTCGAGGGGAGCAGGATCGGCCAGGTTATTCTGGATGATCAATTGCAGCTCATCTCCGTCAACAAAAGAATGTTTGAGTACTTCGGCTTGAAGTCTCATTATCATAAAAATATGCTTTGGGGTCAAGTTTTTCGTTGCGGCAATCTGAATAGAAGCTGCTCCCAGTGCGGAAAAAAAGAAAATAATCGATGCGATCTCATGCACGGAATAAAAATAATTCAAGCCAACGGACATATTGAAAACGACACCATACAGTTTCCCTTTATCCACAACGGAAATGAGGAAATAAAATGGTTTCAGTTAAATGGTTCCTCCGTTTATCATCAGTCCCAGCACTATATTTTTCTTACCTTTTCAGATATTACAGAGCTGAAGCAAAGAGAAACACGGCTGAAGGAACTCCTCTCTCTTGACCTGGCTACAGGAACAATGAATAAATATGGGCTGTTAAAAACAATTAAAGAGCGTATTCAGAAAAACAAGAATGTACAATACAGTTTATGTATGATTGACTTTGATAATTTTAAGCAATTTAACGACCATTACGGGCACCTAATCGGAGACAAAGCATTAGAAAAGTTTTCTGACATTGCCCATCAGAAAATACGCAAAAGTGACATTTTGGGTCGTTATGGCGGAGAAGAATTTGTGTTCCTCTTCGATGGTATAAATGAAAGCCAATCTTTTCAGATTCTAAACCGCATTCATACAGAACTGGCAAATTACTTTTTTAAGACAATCAATCATCCGGTAACCTTTAGCGCAGGCGTTGTAACTGTAAGGGATCAAGCTCCGGCTCCGGATGATAAAGCGCTCATAGGAGAAGCAGATCATTTGCTATATAAAGCAAAGGGCCTGGGGCGCTCCAGAGCTATGACACACCAAGGGGAAAGAATATTCACCACATAAAAACCCCTGCTCTAGCTTTTTACCTACAGCTAAAAAATTCATTTGAAAAACCGGCTTTAGAATGCTGTCATTTCAGCAAAATATCGCCGGTTTTTATTGCGTATCCGAACTTTTTTCCCTTGGCTTTTTATCTCTCCGGTATAGCTACATAGGCTGCAATACTATTCGCCGTATCCCTTGGCTGTATCAATGCCAATGGCGGAGGTCTTCTCGTCCCAAGTGACGCCAATATCCAAAAGCTTCGCAATATCCCGCAGCTTATAATAAGTATAGTCATTGATGGTAAATGCGCTGACAGACTCCTGCTTGCCATCCACATACAGCTTTGCCGTAGAGGTGATTGCCGTAGTATCCTTAGCAAGGCTGTCCGTCCCGGCTTCGCCGGAATAGCCGACGCCTGTCAGAAGGGTGATTGCGGCCTCTTCCTGGCTCCACAAGGTATCAAACTGCTTTGCGGTACCGCTGATGGAATGGGCAATGTTTCTTAATTTAAAATAGGTATAATCATTGATGGTATAAGCCTCAAAGGAAACAGGAACACCATTGACGGTAATTGCAGAGGTTGTGGCATAGGCCTTTTTCCGCTCAATGATAATGGGCGTTTGCGGATTATCCGGAACAGTACCATTCCCTGTGGCATAATATTTCTTCAAAGCCGTTGCCGCACCTTGACGATCCTCAAACAGGTCTCTGGCACTGAAGAACAAACTGCCGCTGACGGAAGTGCCTTCATTGATCTTTAATTGCTCTGTAATTTCCTTTGCCACAACATCCTTATAAATGCCCTGTCCAATATAGAGGGTAACACCGGTGCCTTTGACCAAATCACTCCACCATTTTACAAGGGTCTCATAGGGTGCATAGGTATGGCTTCTTTCCCAGTAAAGCTGGGGAACAATGTAATCCACCCATCCATTCTCAACCCAAGCCTTTGCATCACCATAAACAGAGTAATACCCTTCTCCGCCCTTTGTTGCGGAGCCCGAGGGATCGGAGGTGTTATTTTTCCATATGCCCAAAGGACTGATACCAAAGGCAACCTTCTGGTTGACTTCCTTTATTTTTTCGCTCACCATACGAATCATCTCATTTACGTGCTCCCGGCGGGCATCGGCTTCTGCGCCGTCTCTGCTTTCCCCCTCCGCCAAGGGATAGTTCGTAGGATAAAAATAATCGTCAAAATGAATTGCATCTACGTTATAGTTTTTCACAACCTCTGCAACGGTGTCCCTTATGTACTCTTTGACCTCTTTTTTGGCAGGGTTATAATACATTGCACCATTGTGGGTGATAATCCAATCGGGATGCATTCTTGCCATATTATCGGCAGAAAGCGCCGCAAGATCTGTGCCTGAGGTGGTAATGCGGTAAGGATTCATCCATGCATGAAACTCCATGTCTCTTTTGTGGGCCTCCGCAATCATAAATTCCATAGGGTCATACCCCGGGTCTTTTCCCTGCACCCCCGTCAATACTGCACTCCAAGGGTTTAAGTCGGATTCATAAAAAGCATCTCCCTTGGGCCTAATCTGCACAACAACCGCATTAATCCCTAAAGCCTTGAGCTTGTCCAACTTTTGTGTAAATTCCGTTTTCTGCGCTTCTATATCATTCTGCACAGAAGGGTAATCCGCACTATATACTGTTGAAATCCATACACCGCTAAAATCCGTAGAGTCGGCGGCAAAAGCCGTTTCTTTCCTTATATCACCCATAAAGCCTGTAATTAAGGATGTCATTACAATGACAGCGCCTACTTTTTTCAACCACTTTTTCATCGTTTTCTCCTATTCCTTTACCATTATTTCCGTTTTTACCTATTCTATCATATTTTTCCCTCTATTTCCATTAAGATTGTATTTCAAATGCTAGCATTTTTTGGAAGTTTAGAGGCTTACGATATCATCCTTCCGTGCCGACTTCTCTGCATAGAATAGGACATTTTTTATGGCGAAAATAGTATGGACTTTTTAGAAAAGAATGCTTTTTTATGGTTGCCTTTTCACAGGAATATCTTCCCTAAAGATCTATGACATTAAAATTATTCTTACTGCCAGAATAGTTGCCCTAGCTTTGCTTACATTTATAGGCAATAATCGTTACGGTTCCCTTACCCCGATATCTTTTGATCTCATACCTTTCAGGAAAATCAGCCAGCAATTCTGGCAATTTTAAATACCCAAAAGTACGCAAATCAAAATCCGGTTTTGTACGCTTGATATAGGTGCCTGCGGAGCTGACATTTACAAATCCGTCGTCATCCTGATAGGTATCATAAGCAATCTCCAAAAGCTTATGGATGGCCTCCATATCTCTGTTTCTGCTGTTTTCTTCCTTTGCAAGGGCCACTTTCTTTTTGTTGACCTCTTCCCGGGCAGGCTTTCCCAAGTTTTCCAGCAAAATAAACTCATCGCAGGCATTCCGAAAGGCCTCTGCCGTTTTCTTCTCCCCAACGCCCATAACATATACACCGGATTCATGAAGCTTAATGGCCAAGGGCGTATAATCGCTATCGCTGGCAACAATCACAAATGCGTCATAAATACCGCTATGGAGCAAATCTATGGTATCAATCACCAATGCCATATCTGTGGCATTTTTTCCGGAAACATAATCAAATTGCTGTTCCGCCTTAATGGCCAAGCGTTTTAATTCATACTCCCAGTTTTTCAGGGTATCCTTTTGCCAATTGCCATAGGCTCTCTTTACCACAATACGTCCTCTCGTTGATATTTCACGAATCACAAATTCTATCTTTCCAATTTGTGTATTATCGGCATCAATCAATACCGCAATTCTCTGTAAATTATCCATAAACAAACACCTCTCTAAAAATACTGATGGGATCTCTATACCAAACAATACAGTCTTCTTTCCAAAAAAATACCTTTCGGTGGTTTCAGCAAGCGAAAAAGCAACATAGCTTCATACGCACAACAGAATCTTTCTTCGTTTTATTTTTATTATATAACATTTTTGTAAGTATTACCATATCCGCAAAAAGATAACACCCTTTCCCTCGAGAAAACCACGCTGCACTTCAGGCATTCTGTCATTCCCGCAGTTTTTTCTCTTCCAAATAGAAAGGCCCTCCGCGCATATTGAACTGCCCCAGAATGTACGGACTGTATAAAAAACGCCCCCGAATGCAAGGAAAAGGAATGAAGCAGGCTGGCACCGAACTTCCATCGG
>ENA-UOOM01002392-UOOM01002392.1-fermentation-metagenome-genome-assembly--contig:-NODE-2392-length-15563-cov-4.799910_pt1 | contig 15563 bp, 18 predicted proteins | sample MGYA00245781_ERZ724031 | MGnify/ENA primary metagenome ERZ724031 (study PRJEB28704, sample SAMN03018317) | fermentation metagenome | biome: anthropogenic terrestrial biome; feature: soil; material... | reverse complement strand
GCAAAGTATGTCTTCATCGTCATCAAAAATGTCCTCATCAAAGTACACCACCTCGTGACAGTGAGGGCATTCCAGTTCGATGTAATGAGTATGAGCATCATTGTACTGATAATCATCCTCCTCATTAAATACAGCATATTCAACATCTGCCAAATCCTCATCGAGTGTTTCCAAATATTCCTCAGTTTCCGCCTGGGCTGTTTCCAACTCTGCTATGGCTTGAGCCATATCATCAAGCACATCAATAATTTGATGAAAGAGTTTTCCTTCATTGCTGTCTTCTTCAATTTTCATCCCTTCAGCCAATCCGCGTAAATAGGACACCTTTTCGCTTAAATCCAACATAGTCATTCGCCTCCTTATCTTTCTTTATATAGGATAATCCTCAAAGAGTGATTTTATCCATTACATTCGTTCCATGTACTCACCAGTTCGAGTATCTACCCTAACTACATCCCCCGTATTGACAAACAGGGGAACATGAATTAAAGCACCTGTTTCCAAAGTAGCAGGCTTGGTTCCGCCAGTGGCAGTATCGCCTTTGAAGCCCGGGTCGGTTTGAGAAATTTTCAGCTCAACAAAATTTGGTGCTTCTACTGAAAAAGCATCTCCTTTAAAAAATTTGATAGTCGCAAATGTGTTTTCTTTTACATACATAATGGCCTCTTCTACTTGACTATGATTAAGAGGAATCTGTTCATAAGTTTCCATATCCATAAAGTAGTATAATTCTCCGTCATTATATAGATATTGCATTTCCTTTGTCTCTACATGTGCTCTGGGAAGTTTGTCAGAGGGACTGAATGTCTTTTCCAGTATGCCGCCTGTCATAATGTTTTTTAATTTGGTGCGTACAAAAGCAGCTCCTTTGCCGGGTTTTACATGTTGAAAATCAACAATGCTGTATACTGTGCCATCCATCTCAACTGTCATACCTTTTCTAAAATCACCTGCTGAAATCATATCATCGTTCCTTTCTTCCTGTGCAGAATTTATATGCTTAATGTTTATAATTGAATTAATTCTTTTGGAGAAGATACTAGATTTTCAAAGCCTTTGTCTGTAATTACTACCAGATCCTCAATACGAACTCCGCCTTTACCCGGCAGGTAGATACCAGGTTCGCAAGAAACAACCATGCCTGGCTCCAACACTATGTCACCTCTTGGGGAAAGAGCGGGAGCCTCATGAACATCCAGACCAACTCCGTGACCCAGACCATGACCAAAATATTCTCCATAGGCTTTTGAATGGATATAATCCCGTGCTTGTTTGTCTACTTCTACACCGGATTTACCCGGCCCCAGAACATCCATAGCATTTAATTGAGCTTGAAGAGTAACCTCATAAATCTCACGAAGCTGGTCGTCAGGCTCTCCCAGTGATACAGTCCTGGTCATGTCCGAGCAATAGGCACTCACCTTGCTTCCAAAATCAAAGGTTAGAAATTCGCCGTTCTTCAGCTTTCTGCTTGAAGGCTCTGCATGGGGAAGAGAACCATTTTCTCCGGAAGCTGCGATAATTGGAAAAGCCAGCCCTTCACTTCCATTTTTCCGTAAGAAAAATTCAAGCTCCAGAGCAAGATCCTGTTCACTGATACCTGGACGTATGTAATCTAAAATATGAAAAAAACCCTTGTCGGATAATGCAGCTGCTTCTCTGATACAGTTTACTTCATCGGGACTTTTTATAATCCTCAAACTGGATATAATATCTTTGTCGGGAATCAGCTGGATGCCTTCTTGCAGTGTATCTTTGTAATTTGAGAAGCTGCGAAAGCTGGTTGAATTGTCTTCAAACCAAACTTTTTTTATACCGGAAGACGTCAATGTTTCATTAATAAAGGGAGCTGTCTTTGGCCCGGCAGCATCGATAATTTGAAAGTCAGGGCATTGCAATTCTGCCTGTTCAATATAGCGAAAGTCGGTAATCAAATAACGGGCTTCCAAAAGAATCAGCAAAATTCCATCTTCTGAGGTAAAGCCTGAAAAGTAGCGGATATTGCTTTTTTTCGATATAATGGCAGCTTCCATATTGTGCTTTTTCAATAAAGATTCCAACTTTATAATGGAATGATTCAAGTAGATCTCTCCTCCTTGGAACTTGGATTATTATTAGACAGGGATTGAGCAAAATAGTCAACAGCCAGGAAATAACCCTGGGTACCCAAACCGGATATTTGGCCGGTACAAGCAGCTGCCGTAACGGATTCATGCCGAAAAGATTCCCGTTTATATATGTTGGAAATGTGTACTTCCAATACAGGCAACGAAATGCCTTGAATAGCATCTCTTATGGCATAACTATAATGAGTATAAGCTCCGGGGTTAATTATAACGCCTTTATAAACATCTATTGCATTATGCAGGCAGTCGATCAGCTCTCCTTCATGATTGGACTGAAAACAGTCCAGTATGATTCCCTGCTTTGCAGCATAAATGGTGAGGTCTGCTTTTAAATCATTGTATGAATGATGCCCGTATATGCCTGGTTCTCGACTGCCCAACAGGTTTAAATTAGGACCATTTATCACCAAAAGCTTCATCTAATCGCCTGCCTTCCTTATCATAAAACATATTACCATATATGAGCAGAATTGAACAGGGAGATTTTCGCTGTAATTTCCTTTATTAACTCTGCTTGGGATCGACCGTCTACCTGTATGGAAATATGTGCAAAATCATAAAGATCTATTCTCTGTTGATACAAGATCTGTAATGCTTCTTTGGGGTTCTGACTATTTAATAGAGGTCTATTTGATGTGTTTTTCAATCTTTCCCATATTGTATTTATATTCGCCTTTAGCGCAATTACAATCCCATTATTCTTCATCAGTTCTTCATTACGAGGTCTTAAGACAATGCCGCCACCTGTCGAAAATACCTGATTTTCCTGGATTATGGATTCAGCCAATACCTCTGTCTCTTTTTTTCGGAACCAGGTTTCCCCATCTTCTTTAAAAATATCTGCTATTGTTTTTCCAGTCCGTTCTTCTATTTGAGCATCCATATCTATAAAAGTCATACCGGTCTGATCAGCCAGTATCTGCCCCAGGGTCGTTTTTCCAGTTCCCATAAAGCCTATTAGGAATATATTGGGTTTCATTCAGCTTGTCCTCTCATATGAAAATTCAAAGTCATTTCTATATCCAATTCATAATTTGTTTTACTTTTATCTTCTACAGGGGAGAAATGATTTCCTTCCAATTTCCTGAAAGATATCTGCATATTGGTTATGATTGGCTTGTTTTGCAGCAAATCAATATCTGCAAGAAAACTCATCAAACCCATATAGTCTGTAGTAAAACTAAATCGCATGGGTAGACTCTGGTAGTCTTTTTGAAGAACCGGCTCTAAAAAAATGAGACTGCGTCGATTCAATTTATAAGCATTGGCTTGGGATAATAAATGGATCAGGTCATGGGAATCCAGGTTTTCAGGCAGTTTTTCTATTTTTTCATCCAATAAACTTTCCATTTCTATCATATCATTATTAAGCTTCTCCAGTTCCAGCGTTTTCTCATTTTTAGCTGTAAGCATTTCTTGCAGTGACGACAATTCTCTCATAATCAGTCCTGTCTCCTTTAAAATGGGACTGAGAAAAAGATAAAAATAAAGTATAATAACGAGCAATATGATAAGTATGCTTAACACTGGTCTTTTTTTTATCAGGTTCAATACTTTCCCTCCATTCCTTTTTCGAGGGAGCATCTAATGGTATAAGTAACTTCATCATTTTGTTGATACACAATTTTTTCCATTCTTGCTTCAGGAAAATGCCCGCTTTCTGTCAGCTTTCGAAGATAAGCAGCTGAAATCTTGTCATTGGGACAGGTTCCAGATATAAGCAGGATGCTGTTGTCACAGGTAAATTGAGTGAGCACAGATCCTTCAGGCAAGCTTTCCATTATGGTGCTTAAAATACCTTGCCAGTATAAAGGCGTATTCTCTTCAAGTGCTTGAAAGGCCAAAAATCGCTGATTTAACTCCTCAAATAAATCTTTTTGCTGTATGCATAGCTCTTCCAACTCAGGCAGCTCAAGTGTTTCCTGTCTTAATGCTCCAAGCTGTTGTTTACCATCTTGCTCTTTGTGTAGAGGTTCTATGCAGGCATATTTCATAATAAGCCCTGCTAATAGGATCACAAATAGAATCAATAATATATTTCTTAAAGTTAAAGGTTTTTTACGATACTCAGAAGGCAGCAGGTTTATTTCTGTCATATACTCATACCCCCTTGTTGTCTTTTTTCATCCAATAACAGAGAACCCAGGCAATTACCGTATATATTCAAGTCCAAATCATCTGGAATCAAGGGCAGAAACTGATGTAATGCCTGTAGATCACACCATTCAAGCGGAATCTTTTCCTTGAGACAGTTCTTGATTTCCGGTATATAAGCACCACCTCCATATAGTATACCCCTTTTAAAAATATTTTTAATGGATTTATTTCTGCGGTATTGCATTAACTGACGGCAAGCTGATTGAATCTGAATGAGTATTTCTTCGATCTGACAGCTGTCTTCCTGTAGTGACTTATATCCAATAGGAATAACTTTCAACATGGGTACATACTCTGTACAGCCAATTCCAACTGATATATTCTCATATCCAATATCAACTAAAAGATAGTCAAAATTCCAAGCTTTTTTTATGACTCTTTGTATGGCATTAATTTGTACATCAACGAATAAGGGTTTTAGACCAAATCCGATTGCCTGATCAATGTAATTGCGGTTGATGCTTTTAGAAACTGCAACTGTGGTAGCATGATAAATCTCAGATTCTCCTTCCTGTAAACGAATGGTGTAATCATAATCCAATTCTTCCTTGAAATCTGTTTCATATTGCTGAATTTTATCTTGTATACTCAAATGCACCAGGGCGTCATCTTCAACAGGAAAATGCATTTCCCGTACCATAAAAGAAGAATGATGATAGGAAAGGACAGCATCCCTTGTGTGAAAGCCAAGCCGTTTCAATTCTCTATTGGTTGGAACCTCTTCCAATAACTGTTCTTTAGGATAAGCACCATAGTGCATTATACGCAGTTCCGGCTTCAGCTTGGCTTCTATCAACTTATAGGAATGACTTCCCATATCAACAGAAAGGATTCGATTATTGAATATAAACATAAAATAACCTCACCATTGCATATTGTATAAAACTTCTTTAGAAAACCGTACTTCAAACAGATCCTTCTCGGATTCAACTTTAAAAAAGCAGCGGAAGCTTTCATCTTCCCAGCTTAAGAGATTTAACAGCATGTTTCTGTCCTGCTTCACCTTCAAGTAGCCGTCTACAATTATATCTTTTCCTGCAATTAGTAAACCCTTATGTTCTACTTGTGTGCCCGGTTCTACCAATATGGATCCATTTGTTACAAGTATACCTTCATAACTACCTTGCGGCAAAATGATGTCCTTTTCTTCCGGACAGATATAAATGAAAGGTAAGTCATCTTGCAAAACAGCGAAACTATTTCTATTAAATATAAGGTTTTTGTTCAACACTTCAATAGCAAAATTCAATTGGGATCTATAGTCCCAATCTGTCTGCATTTTCATTGTTACCAGTAAATCCTTATAAAAGTTACTAGATGGAATGGAATTCAAAGGTTTGAGTATTTGGTTATTGATAAAAAGTAAACCGGAGCAGTGGCCTAAAAGTACAGTTCCTCCCTCTGTTTGAGCAGTATTTATACTATTTTTATCAATATTACTCAAATGTTGTACATAAGTTTCCCAATTTTCTTCTAAAGGCGGGGGACTGCTGAGATATTCATATACCAGTGCAGCTTGCTCTCTTGTATGTAAATTGGCGTAGATTTCGTCAAAATAGCAGGCAGCATAATTTGGTGTAAAATCAGGAAAATAGAAGTTTGAGTTCCAACCTCCTATGCTCTCAGGGCTTTTGAACACTTCGCTGCCAACTGATACATTCTCCAAACCAAAAAGAAATGGCTGCGATGCCGGGTAATTTAACGTCCCATTGATATATACGTGATTGCCTAATACAATGCTGCCGCCATCCCCTGCAATAAGCCCTACAGAATCGGACGTATCTTCAGGACAGGCATATAAACTGCCATACAGTTCAATTTCGTTAGCTTCCCCGACTGTAACAATTTCGCCATATGTATATAAATCTGATAAAAAGGAAACTTGAGAATTACAGCCTCCATCCACAGCTAAGCTTCTGCAAAATACATCCCCGGAAAAAAATGCTGTAGAATTATTTTGCAGATTTATTTCCCCTTTTGCAGTGACACAAGCGCTGGAAACGAGGTCAGCATTGTTATTTATCTTAAGCTTCTCTTTGAGGAACATCTGTCCTTCAGTTTGAAGCTTTCCCCCATTTTTAATGCTGACTTCTCCACCACTCAGTATAATCCAATCAAACAATGGGCTGTTATAATATCCGCTGATTTTGTTAATAAAAATTTCACTGTCAATACGTCTTCGTATCTTTCCTATTTCCCCTCGAGAAGAAATTCGAAAACGAGAAGGATTATTATAAAAGTCTGTAAACTTAACTTTGATATCAAGCTTTGAATTTTCCGGAACACCAGCCAGTTCCGGACTGGGAAACTTAAAATAGCAGCCCTTGTCTGTCATCAGCTTTTTAATCTTTGAACTTAATTTGTCATTGATGTAAATTTGTGCTGCTTCTTGTTTACTATGCAATGGATATTTAAGTGGATCCCACTTGAATTCAGATGTACATTCCTCAAAGGCTTGCCTTGTGATATCACGAAGTTCTTCCATAGCAAATCTCATTCCACTTTCAGCCAGATAATAGGCTTCCTGGTGAAGATCCTCATATCCTGAGATAAGAAAGTGGCTTTGTGCTATGGAAAATGCAGTCAGCAAAAGAAGAGACATAATCATTAATATATGTATTGTAATTATTAAAACAGATCCTCTCACTATTCACCTCCAACATAAAACACCTGCTCAAGGCTAAATGGGCTTTCTTCTCTGTATGGTAAAGTTTCCACTCGAATAGTAAGATAGCCATTTTCCAAACAGGGAATAAAACGGGAAATACGCTCTCCCAGGTTATTTGTTCCGTTTTCGATACGTTCATGCACGATTCCGTTCTGCAGATAATAACGAGTACTGCCTATATAAAGCACTGTATCAGACAGCGAAAGTTTTTCAGATGAAAGATCGGTTCTTCGCAATGTTTCTGATATGCGATTGAGTATTACTCTGGCGTTCTGTTCTACATCTACCTGGTACTCCTGTCTGTGGTAAATTCGATAACAGGTTAAATAAAGATTCATGGCCAACACTAAAACAATGGAAAATAATGAAAGAGCAATTAAACACTCTATTAAAGTAAAGCCATTTTTCTGATTCATATCTACCCTCCGCCCAAGCATTTTCCTGAGTTTTGTTGAAAGGAAAGTTATTTTAAATCTGACATTAAAGAGATAACTCCCTGTCTGCGGCTGATAGGTTTGATATCCCATTGCCCATCCTTATCTTTTCCATATGCTTGAATCTGTAAATAAAAAGGAATACCTTTGGAAGTTTCAGACTTTCTGGAAGCAAGCAGCAGATTATCATACTGATATGCCTGCCAAATTTGTTTTATATTAATAACTTGATTTTCTGTACGAAATTCTATCTGCCCTTTATGGAAGTAAGGTTCGTATACGTTAATCTTATAATTTACGTAAATTTGTTCTTCTATTTTCACAATGATTGTTTGTTCTTTATCCATTCCATGAGTGTGAATATTGACTATTCTATCAGTGTCAACAGAAGGAAAATTTTGATAAGCAATGCTGTTCTCCTCATCTTCCAATCTCAGTATAGTGTAATTTTCATCCGTGCTTAATTGGATTTGTAACAGTCCGCTCCCTGAAAAAGAATATGTATCATCAATGGAATCGCCCATGCTGTAACAACAGAAGCCATTATCCATCTTTTTTGTAATAACCAGGTCCAAATAATTTTTGCTGTTCCGGGAACCTTCGGGCCAGAACCTTTCTGCTTGCATACAATATAGTATGTTGTCTTGAAGGAGCGTTTCGGCAGCTGTCCAATTAACAAACTCCGAGATTGTCATACCCTTAGCTCTCTCATATAAGTTTCCAGCTTCAGAGCCGGCTGTCAGGTGTTGACGGCTGATTTGGTTAATTCTTGCAAAGCTCAGTTGAATTCCAAAAAATGATGAACTTATGATAGCTATGACTGCCAGGGCAGTAATCAGCTCAATCAGGGTTACACCTTCATTCCTGCTAATCATATACCTTCACCCTCCCTGTTGTTACATCGACTGTCAGTCTTATGCTTTCTCCACTGGCGGTTTCCAATATGATTTCACCAGCATGATATGGGCTGCCCAAATAGGAGAAAATGAGGACGCACAAATCTGCCATATGATCTGTATAAGGCTTATTAAGAGTAGAGCTGATACTGGTTATTTTAGAGTCAAGATACACCTTTTTCATATTAGGCTTTTTAAGATCATTGATACGTAATATATAGTAAAACTGAGTTGTATGCAGTTCAAAATTATATTCGCTGCATTCCTGTACTGCCAGCCTCTGCATCAATCTGATGTCATTTGCCAGCATATGTGCACTGCTTTGAAGTATCCATCGATCATTGAAGCGCATAATTCTTGGAACAGCTATTATTGACAGAATACTGAGAAGAGTAAGAACTAATATAAGCTCAACTAAGGTAAAACCCAATCTGCCATGAGCAGATGTGCGCATGATTAACACCCCCATCATTTATCTTCTATGGGTATCGCTTGCTATAAATAATCTATACTACTCAACAGGGTGCATGGTAAAATCTATTATAATATAAATTTTTCCATATTTCAATATTATTTTCAATAATTTCCCTATATTATGCAATAATTTGTTACTATTTGAGATAGACGCCTATGCCCTGCAACTGGCACACAGCTAGTAAACTGCTACACTTCAATCTTGTCATTCCGAGTTAATCGAGGAATCCGAACAGAAAAGATCCTTCGCATGCTCAGGATGACATATGAGAGTTTCAGATGACATATGAGAGTTTAAGTTTTTCATTTAAGCACTCGGAATATATATACAAAATAGCACATTAACATAAAATAAACTGTAAATAACACAGTTGCATATAAAATTAATCTGGGTTGAAAATAAGATCGTAATTTCCAGATGACAAGTAAAATTAAAGGAATCAATATGATTTTTATTATATGCAGCTCCCCTGTTTCAATCCAGAGTAAAACCAGGGGATTCCATTCTACCAAACCCATTTCCAATACCTTCATAGTTAAGCAGTAATCAACGATATTGAACAAAGCTGTGAAAAAAAGCATCATTCCGGACAATCGTTGTGCCAGAGTTTTTGACATAGGAATACAGCCTCCATATTTGTAAGCAGTCTGTTTCCTATTATGTTTTCACCTATTATTTATCTTATTCAGAGATGTTAGTTTGTAACAGATACTTATATCATGTTTCGGGTAGACAGGGTCGTCTACCCCTACAACTCTCTTCCGACTTCCAACCCCTAACCTCTGACTTCCAGAATCAGCCAGGGTCGTCTGCCCATATTGCATATCCTGCTGTGGATAGTAACGTTTATGCTCAATATAAGAAAGTCTGCAGATACCAGGTTATAAGTTCATTCCCAAAGAAAATAGAAATTATGGTTCCCACTGCTATAAAAGGACCATATGGAATGGCATCTCCTCGTTTCTTTATCTTCAAGATCAGGAGAAGTCCCCCGATTAAGCCGCCGGCATATATGGATAACAGGATGGATAATACAGTTAACTTCCAGCCGAGAAACAGTCCTATCATCCCCATTAGCTTGATATCACCGCCACCCATACCTTCCTTTTTTAAAATCCATTCAGATAACAGAGCAACCGCTAAGAAGGTTCCACCGCCAACCAGGAGACCAATCAATGCATCCTTCCAGTGAACAGACAAGCCTGTCAATACCAGGACAACACCGGCAATAATACCTATGAAGACCAACTCATCCGGGATAATTTGGTGTTCTATGTCAATAGCCGTTGTGATAATCAAAATAGAAGCAAGTATTAAATAAGTGAGAAAACTGTCGCTGAACCCAAATTTCAAATATAGCAACATATACAGCAATCCTGTTATCAGCTCAACCAAAGGATATTGTATGGAAATCTTGCTTTTACAGCTGCGACAGCGTCCACGCAGAAAAAGCCAGCTGAATAAGGGAAACAAGTCCAACCACTTAAGCCGGGTACCGCATGAGGTGCAATGGGATGGTGGAAATACTATGGATTCTGCTCTTGGTATACGATATATGCAGACATTAAAGAAGCTTCCCAGCATCATACCGGCTGTAAATATAACCATAGATAGAAAAATTGTCATGGCGTTCCGGGAACCGCTTCATTTATTTCTTCCCCAGGCGTACCTTCTACAGGCGGTTCATCTACTTCTGACGACTCTAATGGAATAAATTTAAATGGATTGTCTATTCCTTTTGGAGTACTGTAAGACCATTCTAAATAGCTCTCATCCATTGGATCTTCAGTGAGCTTGTTCATGGAGTAGAAGTCAAGTCCTATGGTACCGCTGACATTACCATCAGTGCCCTTGGTTAACTGTAAACCGTTGATCACTGTAGTGCGGTTGAGATTTTCCAAGCGGCTGACAAAATCCATAATTTCCTCATATTTTCCAAATAGAGGTGCTTGTATGGACATGGATTGGATATTCAGCTCCAGCAGCTCCATATCACTGCCTTCGTTTGCTTCTGAAGCATTGTCTGAGCTTCCTCCTGATGAGTTTGTATCTTGATTTATTAATGCCTGATCTACAAAGATCAATTGAGAGAAACCCATGGAATCTGATGTTGCATTAGATTCCCTTAGTAGTTCATCCAATAAAATAATCAGTTTTTTCTGTTGAATCTCTGGCAAAAATCTCATGGATGACTGGATAATTGATTGCTTTAGTGTATCAACTTTTTCTTTCATCTGTGGTATGGCTGCAATTTCTACTTTCACAGCCTCTACCTCTGCTGTCTTAACAGTCAGCTGCTCTCTGGCTGTTGTTAATTTGTCCAGCTCTGGCGTTATGACGAAATAGTAGGATAAGGCAAGCAGTAAAACAAGTCCAGTCAACTTCAGCAAAAAAACTTCTCTCCTGGATAATCTCATTCCTCTATCACATCCTTTAATTGGCAGCTCATATCAAAGGTATAAGTTGTTTCCTCCACACTATGGTCCTCGTCATTGATTATTGTAATTGTACTTATATTTGATATATGTACATCTTGAAAGAGATCCAAAGTCTGCATGTTGTTAAGGTATTCTGCAATAATCTGACGGTTGGGTGCTGTTCCCTGGATCTGCAGTAAATGGGTATCCATAGACAAGTTCTCAAAGTACAGATCATGGGGAACGGATGAAGTTATCTGTCCAATATATTCAGTCCCTATTATACTGATGCCTTCTAGATGTTTGCTAAAGGCCTGCAATGATGTATCAAACTGCTGCAGTTTTTTAAGTTCTATTCGTTTTTCAGTTAATTCCTGCTGTTTGGATGTTACCTCTTCAGATGCAAGATAGCTATCCAAGTCAGCTGCCAGGTTTTGAGTTGTTAAAATCATTTGTTCCAATAGGTAGTAAGCACCTGCTATCAGCACAAGATAAAGGATAATGAGGAGAAAAAATCGGATACTCTTTTTACGAGCTGATCCTTTATTGTCCAATTCCATGGAAAAAAAGTTATAGTCCTTTTTTTGAAGTCCTGTATTATTCATGACGAATCAACCCTCCCAATGCATTGATATATTTCCTGGGATTAAATTCACTTACCATTTTGCCCGGCTTTACGATGTCAAGTCCATTTATGGTTTGAGTTTTCATGTTTAAAGCCTGCTCTACGTATCTTGACAAACCTTTCAATCCAGAAGCTCCGCCCATTAGGTAAATTCCATTTATACGATTTCCAGTTGTCCTGCTTATATAATACTGAAATATTTTTTGTATTTCTGACAACCAGATATCTACCTTGGAGCGGATGATGTCATTGCATTGATCTGACATGTATTCATCGAAATCATCTGGATTCAGATTTGCCTCTTGTATTTTCTTTTTTTCTGCCTGCTCAAGTGATAGATTGAAATCAAGAGCAAGCTCATTATCAATCTCCCTGGCACCTAGGTTGATAATCCGACTGAAGACCAGCTTTTCCATATGCAGAATATGTATTGTTATGCTGTGATGACCCAAGTCTATAAGGGCATGAGTTTTTTCTGTATTAAATAACTCACCATTGATGGAAACACTATTGGAAAATAATTTTGCTGCAGCATTGGAATGCAAGTCCAATGCAACTGGTTTCAACCCACATTCTCTTATCAGATTTGCTAAATTACCTACCATGTTTTTAGGCATGGCTGCTACTTGAACCTTATACTTGCTGACTCCATCCTCAATGGTTTCCCCCTGTACGGAATATTCAACTACATATTCACTGGCAACTATAGGCAGGTATTGTTCAATTTCGTATTTGACCATATTGTCCAATTGTTTTCTTTCTGCTATCGGAAGAAGGATATCTCTTGTTATAACAGAGGTACTTTGTGTGGTTATTACAGCGTTTCTTCCTTTGATCCTGTTAATCGTCAAAATTCTGCGAATGCTTTGACGCAGTGAACTGAAGTCTTCTATTCTTCCATCAAGGAATACACCTTCTTCTATTGGACACTCAATGGCATCTCGAACAACAATGGAGCCTTTGTTGTATTTGCCTTGTATAATGTGTATGTTCTGGCTGCCTATATCCAGACAAATCAGATTTCGGCTCACAGAAATCACCCCTTCACCTTATTCTACTACTTATTGTATTGTTTGCATCATATCCATCATGGGAAGATACATGGCAATTACCAGAAATCCAATGACAACAGCCATAACAATTATCATTATAGGCTCCAGCATGGTCGTCATCTTCTGAATAGCTACATCCACTTCCTCATCATAAAAATCAGCTGTTTTCTTTAGAACATCATCCAAAGCGCCGGATTCCTCTCCGATATGAATCATTGAGTGTACCATAGGCGGGAACAAACCAAGCCTTTGAATAGGTCCAGCCAAATCATATCCTTTTCGCATATCTTCTTTCACACTGGTAATGCCATCAGCTATTATACGATTTCCTACTACTTTTGACACAATATCCATAGCTTGCAGCAGAGGAATGCCGCTGGCCAGCAAGGTAGACAAGGTGCGTGTGAACCTTGAAGTGCACACCTTGACCACTGTATTTTTTACTATTGGCAGCTTAAGCTTCAACATATCAAACTGCTGTTTTCCTGTTGGTGTTTGAATATATCTTCGTATGAAATAAACGAGGGCAATTCCGCCTAATATAAACAAATACCAATATTGCTGAAGTGCATTGCTGATATTCAGTAATAATTTTGTGGGAGTTGGTAATGGAACGTCACTGCCTTCAAACATACCCAGAAAAGTTGGAAGAATGGCAACCAGCATAAAGATGACCACAGCTACCGATACAACTGCCAGGATGATAGGATAGGCCATGGCACTTTTTATTTTATTCTGAATTTTTTGTTTCCTTTTCGTAGTGAGCTGCCATGCGGTCCATTATAACATCAAGGTTTCCGCTGGCTTCTCCAGCTTCCACCATGCTGATAAACAGCTCTGGAAAGACTTTTTGATGTTCTTTGATGGCCTCAGACAGAGTAGAACCCTTTTGAACGGATTCATATACTTTTTCAATCACTTCGCGGAAATAGGGCTTTTCCGTTTGTATTCGAAGGATATCAAGACATTGAATTATAGTAACACCGGCGTTCAGCATAGCATAGAATTGCCTGGCAAAAATCGCAATATCTTTGATTTTCACCTTGTTGAATAAACTCAGCTTGCTTAGATCGGTGCTCTCGGACACTTCTTTGATTTGGACTGGATGATAGCTTTTGTTTCTAAGCATCTGCATGATCTCACTTCGATCTTTTGCATTATATCGTCCATTTATACTATCGCCTGTCTGGCTGATTGCCTTGTATTCAAACAACGGCATGTTCATTCCCCTTTCTCAAGAATTACTTCATGACTGTCAAGCCATTCTTAAATGCTGTTTCAGCATTTCAGGATCCATAGCTCTTTCCATGGCTGATTCATGGGTAATACTTCCTCTCCTTACCAACTCAGCCAGAGAAAAGTCCATACTTCTCATACCAGTCTTCATACCGGTCTGGATGGAGGTTTGTATTTGATGGGTTCTGCCTTCCCTGATCAGGTTGCGAACTGCACTATTGGCCAATAAAATTTCCAGTGCTGCTACTCGACCATCATTGCTCTTAAGAGGGATGAGCTGTTGAGCAATAATTCCTTCCAAAACAGAAGCCAGCTGCGTTTTGATTTGAGCCTGCTGGTAGGAGGGAAATGAGTCAATTATTCGGTCTATGGTTTGATCAGCGCTCATGGTATGCAGTGTGGACATGACAAGATGACCTGTTTCCGCAGCAGTTACTGCAATTCCTATGGTTTCCATATCTCGCATCTCGCCTACCAATATGACATCCGGGTCCTCACGCAGTGCTGCACGAAGAGCGTTGGCAAAGGTCATGCTGTCACTGCCGATTTCTCTTTGGTTGACAATGCTCTTGTTATGTTCGTGAAGGTATTCTATGGGATCTTCCAAGGTAATAATGTGACAGCGTCTATTTTGGTTGATGTGTTTTACCATTGCAGCCAAGGTTGTGGATTTACCGCTTCCTGTAGGACCGGTAACCAAAATAAGTCCCCTTGGTTTCATGGATAATTCCTTCAGGCTGGGAGGAAACCCCAATTCATCAAGAGCAGGAGGATTGATGTTGACAACACGAACAGCCAGGGCACAGCTGCCTCGCTGCCTGTAAGCATTTACTCGAAACCTTGCAATGCCTGGTAGAAAAAATGAAAAATCCCACTCACCGTATTCTTCAAATTTCCGCATCTGTTTTTCACTCAATATTTGTTTAACATATTCTGCTGTATCCGATGGAGTCAAATTATCAGCTTCAATACCCCTGAGTTGACCATGGACACGCAGCACGGGAGGTACGCCAACAGTAAGATGAAGATCAGATGCCGTTTCGCCAACTGCCATTTTTAAAAGATCGTGGATGTTTATCAATTTCATTACCCTCCTATTCTAAACTGTATGTAACCTTCAACATTTCATCTTTAGTAGTAATCCCATTGCGAACCAATTCACTGCAGCTGTCTTTTAGAGTGATTGTTCCGTACTTGGCTGCTGCAGATCGGATGTTATCTATTGATTCATGCAAATCTACCAGTTCACGGATCTCACGGGTCATCAGCATAATTTCGTGGATAGCTGTTCTGCCTTTATAGCCCGTTCGATTACATACGCTGCAGCCTTCACCTCTATACAGCAGATCACTGCTTTGCAGGTTTAGCAGATCTATGTCTGACTGACTGGCTTGGTACCCTGTCTTGCAGTTAGTACAAATTTTCTTAACCAAACGTTGAGCCACTACACCAACAACAGATGATGACACCAGGTATG
>ENA-UOOM01002391-UOOM01002391.1-fermentation-metagenome-genome-assembly--contig:-NODE-2391-length-15567-cov-23.314466_pt1 | contig 15567 bp, 14 predicted proteins | sample MGYA00245781_ERZ724031 | MGnify/ENA primary metagenome ERZ724031 (study PRJEB28704, sample SAMN03018317) | fermentation metagenome | biome: anthropogenic terrestrial biome; feature: soil... | reverse complement strand
CAATAATACTTCCGGCATCTACGGTCTGCCCTTCGCTTACTAGTATTTTGGAACAATGGGCATAAAGAGTGACAAAGCCACCGCCATGATCCACCATCACATGGTAGCCGTATCCGCTGGTGGTATAACGAACCACATAAACTGTACCGGGCAGTGCTGCACGAATAGATGTGCCCTTGGGCGCACCAAGGTCAATTCCGCTATGTCCTGAGCCCATGCCGGTGAATGGGTCTTTACGGTATCCAAACTCCGAGGTGACCATGCTGCGCCAATTCTCTCCAAGGGGTGAGCAGAAGCCATCTACTCCGATAAAGGGTGTGGATGACAGGGGCAAGCTGTTTGACCATTCGTCAAATTCATGGCCATAGGTTGGCGCCGGTCTGCCATAAAGCACACGGTAATAAATTTCTGTTGCATTGATTTGGCTTTCATGAGTGATGGCTATCCTCATAGACGACGAAATATTTTCATATACTACGGGCAGTTCCTTAATGGGAACCGCCACGGTATAGGTTTCTTCCTCTGTAGTTTCATTGCCGTCTGCATCGGTAGAAGTGACCGTTCTGCTTCGTTCCTCATAGGTGACAAATGAGTCTACAAATTGCCTGTGTTCAAGTCTTGAGGGGCTATCTGCGCCGAAAAACAGAGAATAAAAAATAGCCTTAACCCTTACCGAGTCGAGGCTTTCTCCATCTTCCGTGTCACTATTTACTGTGGCAATGGTGTCGTCTAAAAGAGTAAAACTGTTTCTCATATCTTCAATATATCCACGGTAATCCTCGGGAACATTGCCCGAAATAACACCGCCGTCAAAGCACAGGCCTACTGCTGTATTGTTGTGATCTGATGTACCTGATAACAGGCTGCAGACTAAAACAATTATTAAAATTACTGGCGATAGAATCAAACCGATTGTCCAGCCAATGGTTTTACGAACTCGTTCATCTGTTAGGGCTGTAGCAGCGGCTTTTGCTGCCATTGTTATCGTTGCTGGGTCTGCCATAAAATCACCACCATTTCAGGTTGCCGAATCCAAACAAATTCTGCTGCTCTGGCTCGGGTTCACTTTCCATAAGCTGTTCGGTATAGTCTATTGCCTGTTCCAAAATAGCAGGGTCAAACCCTGCACTTTTATATCCTTCGAGGATGGTATTGTAATAATAATCAGACGGATAGCCCAGACGGTGTCCCGGAGTCATGATGTAAACCATAGCAGGAACAGTTTTTTCGTCCAGTATAAGCTCCATGGTTTCCTTTTCATAAAACCTTGGAAACCCTTCGTAGATATCAAGTGCTTTTTCATCATCCGGCCTGATTTTCCAAAGTAAAACAGGGACAAAACTTCCCACACAAGGTTCAATGGTAGCTACCGCACCATGACCGCTGCCTCTAAAAACAAGGGCATAATCTTTGATTTCAGATGTTCCTACCACCTTGGCGGTAGGACACCTTTTTGCCATTTGAGGCAGATTAAGATTGCTGCCGTAGGCAATATATAGTTTGTTTTCCATAAGCACTCCCTCACATTGACATAGTAAAAGCGGGGGATTCCTCATCCTCCGCTTCCAAAACAATTTCTTCAGCTGGTTGTTGTTCTGCTTCTTCTGCCAGTATCCTTTCCGCTTTGCGCTTTTCTCTCAGTCTTTCCTTTTGCCTTTCCGCTTGGGCAGGGTCTTTCCAGGCAATGCAGCCCTCAAGATGATCCAGCAGATGTTTTCGGGCTGTTTTAAATTCATCACCTATCAAACCAAGACGCAAAAGCCATACACGAAAAGTATATTTTTCATTGGTTGATTCAGTTTTAATCGGACTTGCCGAACGCTGATTAAGAGCCTGTGCTGTGATTGCAAGGCAGAATTGAACATAGGCTTTAATTTTACCGGCATGCAAATCACCGTTAAAGGCACGAAATTCAACCGTGCCTTTTTGAAATACACTATGCAGATTCAGACAGCGATAGCGGCTGGAATGATAATGCTCCCGGCTGCCATCGCCTCCGTTATACCAAATGCTTTTAAGTTTTTCTAAAGTAGCCGGCTTTTTACGATTAATCTGTTCTAAAAAGATTGGATCAATTTTCTGGCAGTAGCTGGTTTCCCTGCCCCTTGAAACTTTAAGTGCCTTATAGATCATATCCTCTTTTGCAGCCATGATATTGACAAGATTGCGAAGCTTAGGAGCCTCAAAAGGAGCTGCATTGATGTGGATATGAATTCCACAGGAGGAATTAACAAAAGCGCCTACACCTCTTAATTTTCGTATCATCTCCTGTACGGTTTCAATATCTTTGTACTGACAGATGGGGCTAACCAGCTCAACGCTGTAGCTTCTGTCGGCACTCACTTTTCTGCGTCCTTCTTTTCTTTGGCAGTCAATGCTGGCATCACTCATAAGCTTCCATTTTCGCCCTTCGCTGTCACGGGCATAATAAACATCGTAATAGGTGCCTTCATATTCCTTAGTCGTGCCTAAATATTCAGCAATTACCTCCGCGGCACGGCTTCTTGTAATACCGGTCATCTCAATTTCAATTCCGAAATCCTGGCCTTGTATCTCCATTTAATCACCGCCCTTACCACATTCTGTGCTGGAGCGTATGGTCTTTTTCATGTGTCAGTCCTGCCGTTTCAGCAGCTGAATTTATAAAACTGCAAAGCCTCTCCCTTCGCCAAGTATCAATTAAATGACGACCGCATTCTTCATTGAGAGCATTGATTTTTAAGACCGTATCTTTAACACATTCAGAAATAGCGGCAGGATCACCTTCCGCCAACATGAGATCATCGATATATTCGTCTAATATTTTCTCCATCAAAGACACATCTTCCGGTGTATAATGATAGCCCCCGGCGTAAGGATTAGGATATTCCTTTCCGTCCATACATTGCCGTAAGTTTTCTAAAATAGCAGGGCGTTCTTCATTCTCTGATTTTTGGTATTTCTCCATAAAGGCTAAAATATCCGCTTCCCGATTCGGGGTGTAGCGGATAAAAGACAGCATATCTTCAAGAAGCCCTGTTTTAGTCTCCTTATGATTTTTTAATCTATCCATTATTTTTCTCCCTTCTATATTATCTTCCGCCTGCTTTACCAAACAGTTTTTCCTTGTATAAAGGGGCATGAACTGCAAGATTATACCGCTCTATGCCACATTTATATAAACACACACCTCGCTGGGGAAAGCGAATAAGGTTGTATTCTGATTCCTCAAGCTGGAGGGAATCCATATAAAACTGCTTATCAATATTGCCTGCATTAAAGAGAAAAGCGTGAGTAGGAATTGAAAACAGCGGTTTTGTCAGCTCTCTTATTCCTTCAATGTTAAAGTCCTCAAGGTTTTGTGATGCTAAAATAACCGCTGACTCTTTCTTACGGACACGCTTCATAAAGTTACGGATATATTCAATTGCAGTGAGATTGGTAAGGAACAGATACAGCTCATCGATGCTGGCGACAGTGTTACCTTCAGTTAAGAGCTTATCGCTCATGAAGGACAGAACATTAAACAAGAGAGCATTTTTTACATTTCGGCTGGCTTGCAGCAAGCCTTTAACACCAAATACAATAAAGCGGTCAGAAGTCACATTGGTATGCCCATTAAAAAACTTGCTTTCCGCACCCATGCACATCGAGTGAAGCCCCAACAGGATTTCCTGCAGCAGCTCCGCCGTATAAAGCTGATATTTGCTCTTGTCATAGCCTTTATATTCACCCTCAATCAGTTCATACAAATTGGAGAGGATGGGATAATCTTCGGCAGTCAGCTTGGCAAAATTGGTGCGGTCACTGATGTTAAACTTCTCATAGAGCTTGCCTAACATAATTTCAATGGTGTCAATATGACGGTCATCAAAGTCTTTGTAGCAGCGGAAAAAATCTTTAAGAAAAGATATATGCTGGCTGAGTTTTGTCCGCTGGCGAAATGCTTGAGGTGCATCTTCATCACCAAGACCGCCGCTCTCATCCCATGCCTTTGGCTCTAGCGGGTTGATCATATACTGACCGGACATGAGATCTATAAAGCACCCGCCAAGATTTTCAGCAAGCTCCACATATTCATGCTCGGGGTCTAAACAAAGAACAGTTTTACCTGCTTCCAGCACATTGCAGAGAATTAATTTAAGAAGATAGCTTTTACCCTGACCACTGTTACCAAGAATAAGGATGTTGGCATTAGTCTTGTCATCATCCCGTTTATCGAAGTCTACGATAATATTGCTTCCGAATTTATCCCGTCCAAGATAAAAACCTCCCGGATCAGTCTTGCCGGAATAATTAAAGGGATAAAGGTTTGCTACGCTGCTGGCAGGCAAGACCCGTTCATACTGACTCCCGAACACATTATGTCCGGCAGGACCCACGGCGAGAAAGCCCTCCCTCTGACGAAGTATAAGCCTATCCACATTGAGTTTGCTTCGCACAAGTTCCGTAAGAACATCGGTCTGCAACAGCTTTAGCGTATCAAGATCATGGGCAGTCAGCTCAATATACACGGCACAATGAAGAAGAGGTTCACGGTTTCTGTGCATGGCTGATACTAATGTCACCACATCCTGCAGATTGCTTTCAGCAGTGACAGTTTGCTGCAGGTTATTGGTGCTGCTTCTATCCATGCGATTTTTATTGGCAGCGTTATGGATGATTTTCTTTTCCTCTCCCGGAGTAACCTGCCTTGTGTAAATGCAAAGAGTTACACCATCCTTTTCCCCTAAATGCCGAAGAATGGCCTGCTCATCTGTAGAGGTTGGATACTCACGCAGCACCCAGACACAGCGAAAAGTATTCCCGCAAATAAAATGATCGACATTAAATTTAATAATACCGGGCGCTATCATGTCGAGAAAATCTTTAATTTTAGCATCCTCTGCCGGTATTACAGTTTTTTTCTTTCTGGCTTTACTCACCAACAATCACCCATCTTTCTCCATCAAAATCCTCATATTTTTCTGTCGTGACATTCTGCTCATAATAAACACCTAAGAGGCGCTTAATGTCAGTTTCAGCTGCTTTTTTTGTAGTGAAGCCTTGGTCTTTCAGAGATTTTTCAATACGTGAGAGATAGGGTTGAACTTCTGATTCCTTCTCGTCACGCAGGCGGATGATGATGAGAAACTCACGGGCTGTGGCCATCTGCACCTGCATGCGGTCAAGAGAAACAGCATCCTGCTGAAGGAGCTTTCGTATAACCGGGTTTTCTTCCTGCTCCATACGGCTTCTAAGATGTGCTTTATTATCTTCAAAGTTCTCCCGGCTGTTAAGGCAAAGCATTTCAATTTCAGCGATGCCTTTTAAAACATTCATCAAAGCATATATTCTTGCACCTACGCTGCTTTCAGAAAGCACACTGATGTTGGTGGGCTTAATCATAAAAAATACCAGCTCTCCATGACCGGTCACCAGTGCATGGCTGCTGATATTTTTAATCCCCATAAGCTGCCTTGTAGATGCCTTTTCTTTAGCTTCATTTTTCTTTTTTCTGCTCATGCACTTTCCCTCCATTCATAAAGCTGCTGCCTGCCCATAAAAAACACAGCGGCATATCGGATAAAATCGAGAATGCTGGTATCCTCAAAGCGAATAGATAAAAAGGCATAGACTGCTGTTGCTACGATGGGCAAAAGCCATCCAAGCTGAGATAGGGCAAACACAGATATGAGGCAGCCTACACCAATGATTCCAATATCTCTAAGCTCCCACAGCCACAGAGTGGCCTTGGATTTTAAGTTATCGGGGTAAATATACAAGATTCAATCCTCCTGTTCACTATAAATTCTTTGTAAAAAATAAGCGATACCACGGAGGACAAAGTCCACACAGGGTATCGCCACACTGTTTCCAAGTGCCTTGTACCTGGCACTGTCTGAGCCACCAGGGATATTCGTCCAGCCATCAGGAAAGCCCTGAAGCCGTTCGCATTCAAAAGGAGTAAGACGGCGAATGAGTTTTCTATTCTTTCCGCCGGCAGTTGCTATAAGGTTTTCGCTACCTCCGCCGTTATCGCCGCCCTGCGCACGCAAGGTGGTACAGCCCTCGGAATAGTTCCCGAACTGGGATTGACCATATATCCCAAACCCATCCACAATACACTTATCTTGGCTTACATACTGGTTGCCAATGCCTTTTTCATCACCACGACATAAAGCCCCGACCACTTTTTGATATGGCTCACATACTGAATGTCTGTCTGTAGATGTAAGGGTATAGGCAATATCTGCTTGGCATCCAAGTCCGTTCCCGCCATTTTTGGGCTGGCGATCAATTGTATTTCCTGCAATACAGATTGTTTCCTGCAGGATAGCTATACCGCCTTGGTTTTTACTGGGGTTGGGATTGGTGGTATCAATTGTCCGGGCTATCTCTGTTTCCCTGCACCCTGAATTGGGATTTGCTGATTTCATGCTATTGGATTCCTTGGAATCAAGAGAGAACGCTATAGGATTACCGACTAAGGGAACATTGTTTCCACCTGTCCCCATACGGGCTGCAAGAGTTGGAGCTACCCCAAGGGGACCATTGTATCTGCCATCCTTGGGATGGTTTTCAAACAATACCGGCTGGTTATTGCCGCTCATCTCGGCACCGGCTGTGATTGGCTGGGTGACAAGCGGTGGATGGCCGCCCATACCTGCTCTAAGGGTTGGGGTTACTTCCTCGGTGATATCCATCCGGTCACCGCCATGGTCATTTAAACATAAGAGTGGCTCCTGAGTTACAAATGTCTGCATTTGCATATTACGAGTTGCCAGCAATGCGCCGGATACACCATGTAAGTCAATTACCTCGTCACGCTGGTTGACATGAAAAGCATTGATTTTCTCAGTATCTGTCACAAATGTTTGCTGCTTCATACCCGGCTGTGCTTGCAAAGCCCCTGCAATATCATGTAAATCCCGCACTTCATCACGTTGGTTGGCGGCAAAAGCTATTGGGGTCTGTGTAATAATACCGTTTCTGCCGGTAGACATTCCGCAATTAACACCGAGGGTTGAGGACACCTCCCCGGTGAGATCACCGTTGTAGCCATCAAAACCTACCGCCTCTTTTTCTTCTGTCTGGACATATCCATGCCCGCCGCCTTGCCCGCTATAAAGAGCTGGCCATATTCCTGTTTCCTCAAAAATGCGGCGGCTTTGCACATCCCATGGTGTCAGACAAGCTCCGCCTGAATCATCAGGGCTTCCTTCAGTTGCTGTGGCAGCTCCTTGCCCCGAGCCTCGGCTCTCCGCAAAATTCCCAAACAGGCGGTCTTGCTCAAATAATATTTTGGGTGCGGTGCATCCTCCAAAATCTGCGACAAGGAAGATACGACGGCGGCGCTGGGGGACTCCCCAGTATTGAGCGTCCAGCACTCGCCAAGCCAGGCTGAATTCATCTCCCAAAATGGCAGCCCCAGCAGATTTCCAGCGTCCGGATTCAGGTCGAGGCACATCACAGGAACTGTACTTAATGCGGATGATCTCCTCGATGACCGCCCGGAAGTCCTCTCCCTCTGCTGAGCTGAAGGCTCCGGGTACATTTTCCCAAACGAGGTATCGAGGTCGAATAAGGTGAGTTGGCATACCTCTTTGTTCATCAGCTTCTCTCATCTCCTTTGCAATACGTGTCTGCTCCATGAATAATCCGGAGCGTTCACCTGCCAAGCCACGGCGCTGACCGGCAACAGACAGATCCTGACATGGTGAGCCGCCGCAAATAATATCAACAGGCGGCAATGTCGCTCCATTTAGCTTTGTAATATCCCCCACATGGAGCATATCAGGGAATCTTATTTTTGTTACTTCGATGGGAAAGGCTTCTATTTCACTTGCCCACACAGGCGTTATTCCGTTATGAACCGCCGCAAGAGGGAAGCCTCCAATCCCATCAAAGAGGCTCCCCATGGTCATCATTAGACCATACCAATTGCCATCGCCAGTATGGGAGCCTCGGCCTGTTTATTACCTCTGACTTTTCCAATGACAAAGTTATTTTCCTGTTCCATTACTCTGCGAATAGGAATGCCAAGCCTTTCAGCTTCTGTAATTTCTGCCATCATACCTTGGGAAATTCGATTACCATAGCACCATAATTCATCGCAGGCAGAGAGCATGGTTATTCCCATATCCAGCGCTAACTGCCGCTCCGCTGGTACAGATTCACAGAGCAGGTTGGGATATAACAAGTGCGGCGCAAAAAAGGCGTGCCCTTGTTCCATTACATGACGGCACGCTCGTTTGGCAAACTCTGTATTCTTTTGGACATCCCCGGTATAGGGGGATGCTACATATATAATTTTCATAGACCTTTTTCCTTTCTCTATTGTTATTTGGCAACTGCCTGCACGATGGTTCGGGTAGTACTGACTGCCGCTTGAGCCGTGTAGACGGCGCTCATCATATTTGCCTTAGTACTGGTGTCAAGACCAAAAGCACCTGCAATTCTCGGCACTTCTCCTGCTGCAAGCATGAGCCCAAGCCCAAGCAAAGCATGGTCTTTTAGCACCATTAACCCGGCTGTTAGAATCGTTGCCTGTAAAAAAGTTGTAAGGCATAAGCCGATAATCTGCTTGCACCACTGTATAAAGCCATCTATATACCCTCTTGGAACAGAGAACATATACAGGCTGCCCACTGCTATTTGAATGAGAAGAATACCGCCCCGCTTGAGGTTGGCAAAGAACACTTTTATTACAGAATAACCCATCATGATAATTATAAAGAGCAGCATGATTGGGCTTGTAATAACTGATAATCCCCCAAAGATACCGGAGCTTATGGCACTGCCTGGGTCTGGAGTGCTGCCAAGCCCTGTAATAATTTGGTTTGCTACTTCACCAAAGCTTTGGCCATAACCTGTGATGCCTGCAGTAAGGCTGCTTTGCAGGTTGACCGATAGCTTGAACAGCTCCACCGGTACGATGGTAAATAGGGATACTGCCATAAAACCTTTAATGGCATTTAATGCAGCATCCTTGATACTACCTCTGCCGTGTTGGTATTCAATGCCGGTTTCAAAGCAGGATACCACCAAGCCTGTTCCATACAGCGCCCAAGCCAGATAAGAAAAAAACAACACGATTGAGGCTACCCAGTTCATTTCAAACAATTCCACACCCATGTTTCCCATCTGTGAAAAGAAATCACCGAGAAATCCGATTACCTGACCATATATCCAGTCAATAAGCTGGCTCATTACATCGCCAAGGATAAAATCCCATATAAACAAAGGTGAATCACCTCCCTGTAAAAAGAGAGTACTTTCGGAAACCCCGAAAGCCTGTCTTATCTATCTTACAGGCAATACAATTTAAGTATCACCCCCAAGATTCTCTTGATATTTCCTAAATAATTTCCAGAACTTTTTTCTTAGTTTCTCCTATTATTTTGTAATTATGGAAGCTATGCACCTTGACAGAACGTACGTTCGTATAAAATTAGATAGGTGGTAATTTGTACCATACTAATAATTACGAGGTGTTTCTATGTTAGGTCCATGGCTTCCTCACCAGATGTATCAACAACAACTCATTCTAAAACTCATTCCACACTGGTTCTTTGATAAGGGTAGGATTCTCCAGATGAAAAACTCCATTTTAAAGCTTTTTCATCTGGATTTAGATAGAATCCTACATATCATTAAGCCGCTTTATTCCAATACCGGCGCCCCGTCCAAAGAGCAGGCAGGTATTATACGTTCCCTAGTACTGATGCTCGATCAAGGTGAACACAGTATACCTAAATGGGCAGAAAAAGTGGCAAATGATTCACTACTTTATACTATCTGTGGGTTTATTGATAAGGCTCCGTCTGCATCATCCTATTATGATTTTATTGACCGTCTTTGGCTTGGTTCCAAGGATGCAGAGATCCTGCGGAAAAAGAAAATACGAAACTTTCAATCAAAACCCAGAATAAAATTAAAACAAGGCCAAAAACTTCCCCCAAAGCATAATGGAGCGGTCAAAAGATTGGTTAAAAGAGCCTTAATGGGTACGCTGCGAAAATCACGACGGGAACAAGTTCTCCAAGAATTTTTCTCGCGCCTGGTAGTAGATGCTTCCGCCCAAATGGGGTTATTAGGGGATATTAACTCTCTATCCATTGCTGGTGATGGCTCACCTGTTTATTCCGGTGCTAGTACCTATGGAATAAAGGTTTGTGATTGCAAATCCCAAGGCATCTACAACTGTAAGTGTCCTCGTCGTTATTCTGATCCAGATGCTACTTGGGGCTGGGACAGCTACCGTGAAAGGTATTTCTTTGGCGATACTTTTTACGCATTTACTACTACAGGAGCAACCTATGATTTACCAGTTTATTTACGTATGGCTCAAGCAAAGCGTCATGACAGCATTACAACCATTTTTGCTCTTCAGGAAGTCCGTGAACTATTCCCTCATATGACAATCAAAGACGCTATCTTTGATGGAGCAATGGATAATTACGCTACATATGAGCTCTGCCATAGCTGGGGCATCCGACCTTTCATTCCACTGGATAATAAAACTGTTATTGCACTCAATAAACTCCCAAGAGGAGTTGAGGGTTTCGATGATAAAGGACAACCTATCTGCCCCGGTGGAATACCCTATGCTTATTGGGGGCCCAGTAATAACAAAGGTCTTAAATATCGTTGCTATTTTGCGGCTCATAATCAGGAACGTCCTTGTTGCTGCACTCCAAGTTCATATGGGCGCACTATTTACATAAAGCCCCATGATGACCTTCGCTTGTTTCCCGCTGTAGCCAGGCATTCTGAAACTTACAAGGAAAAACTCAAGCAACGTTCTGGCGCCGAGCGCACCAACAAACGAGTCTTTGTTGATTATGACGTTGAAAAGGGTCATACGCGCAGTACAAAGCATCGATTCTTTCGTATTGTACTGGCTGGAATCAACATACATCTGGATGCTTGGCTTAAGCAAAAAAGCACTAAGATTGAGGACTTAATTGAATCAGCTTCTCTTGCTACTGCGAGCTAATCTTCCTGCTAGTCAGCTCCAGCTAATGTAGTCAAATTTTTTCCGACCTTTCTAAGGTCTATTTGTCGTACCCTTTTTTAAATTTCTTTGCATTATTCTCGTATTCAATTGTCAATGTTCGTGATTACTTATCTGTTTCGCTACTAAATTATCGTATAAATACCCATAACATTGAATTGCTTCCTTTTATATACTTTTAATTCTATTAATCCCATATCTTCCATCGTGGTTCTCGATATCACTCAAAGAATAAGGACATACCGTTTATCACGATATGCCCCTGATTTTTGCATAAAAAATGACGAGCAGTTAGCCGGTTATCGATCTTATCTGTTCGTCATCTTTTTCAAATATTTCGAGTATGAATTTTGCTCCCATATATAGTTTACATGGATTGCTTCATACTAAGGCCTGCATCTTCTGTTTCTTTCTGCTGATAGTTTCGCTCCATAAAAAGCTCGGCATAGCTGTCAATCTGCTCTGATAGCAGCTCAAAATCCCTTGGTGTTGGCTGGTATACATACCATTTCGTTACACCGTTATATGCCCACGCATACGGGATAATCCCATCACTGAAGTTGGGATTGTTTACTCTCTTCTTACCCCAAATATCCATGAATTTTAGTGTAGTGCTATCGATGGTTCCGTTGTTCTTATCCAGTGCGGTAAGACGAATGGCCGCATAATGATCTGCATATCCCAAGGTGACAAATTGCAGTTTCAGCCTGTTGTTTTCGCCCAAGGGAATGTATAGGGCATTGCCGATAAATTTTGCATCCTCATACCCTTCGGTGCATTTTCTTAAGTTTTGTTCAAAAAAGTTCATGTTTTAACCTCCACTGTTAATTTTTCATATTTCTAAAATCGTCGAAAGTATTCTTGCAAAATAATGTTTATATTCTTGCAGGATGTTATACTTAATCTAAGTTAGCAAAAATAGTCGAGAACTAATTTTCTGATTGCGATAAGATATAGACAGTACGAGGGGGTGAAGAGTTGATAGAACATATTGAGGCTGTCAAGCGAATGCAGGACTATATAGCGGAAAACTTGGCGGATACAATTACACTTGCCGATTTGTCAAAGGTATCGTTGTTTTCGCCATGGTACTCCTATCGGATTTTTGTACAGCAGATGAATACAACTCCGGCTGAATATATTCGTAGGTTACGCTTATCAAAATCGGCTCTGAGATTACGGGATGAAACAGTCAAAATTATTGATGTTGCATTAAACCTTGGGTTTGGCAGTACAGACGGTTACCAACGAGCATTTTTTCGTGAGTTTGGCTGCAATCCAAAAGGTTATGCAAAAAACCCTGTTCCAATCCATCTCTTTATTCCTTACGGAGTAAAATATCGAACACCGCGAAAGGAGAAGATTATGAAAGAAATTAAAAACGTGTTTGTTCAAATTATTGCAAAGCCTGAACGCAAGGTACTTATCAAAAGAGGTGTAAAAGCTACCGATTATTTCGCTTATTGCGAAGAGGTTGGCTGTGATGTGTGGGGGTTGTTGCAAAGCATCAAGTCAATCAGTGGCGAGCCTGTTTGTCTATGGTTGCCAAAGAAATATATTGCTTCAGGCACCTCTGAGTATGTGCAGGGTGTAGAGGTGCCTATTACTTATGATGGTATCATCCCTGATGACTTTGATGTGATTGAACTCCCTGCTGCAAATTATTTGATGTTTAGGGGTGAGCCTTTTGCAGAAGAGGATTACTGTGCTGCAATTGAGGAAGTGCAAACAGCGATTTCCAAGTATGACCCTGCTATAATTGAGTCAGAATGGGATAAAGAAAACCCTCGCATACAGCTCGAACCCATCGGCACAAGGGGTTATATTGAGCTTTTACCAATTAAATAGTTGACTTGTACAGAGCGGGATTTTTGACCGCTCTGTACTTTATGCCTACATCCCAAGTATCGTCCAAATATAGAGTGGTGCTGTCAGTGTAAACACCAAACAGGCAAATAAAATTGCCGGGGCACTCCACTCAAATTGACCATGTTTGCGATAATCAAAATATGCCATTCCAAGTTTAGCAAAGAAAAATACAGCTAAAATTAAATCGATTGCCGGAAAGACTACCTTGTTTACCACAGTTTTAATTTGCCCTGAGGCTTCACGCCATGTACCCTCAATTGCTCCGGCTACATCTCCTGTACCGGCAGCAAAGGCTGTTGTACAGAAAACCATGGAGAGCATAAGGACACAAGTCAGCATCAGGATTCCTTTTTTATACCTTGTCATAGAGACCGCCTTCTTTCTTTATATATTTTCACAAGACAAAATCCCCACGGGTTAAATTCATTGCTTTTCATCCGTGGGGATTTTCATTATAGTTTCTTTCCTTTTTAGGGCTTTAACGGCGCGACATGCCAGTCATCCCAAAGTGATCCTCGGATAGTCAGACTATCCGTCAGATTTGACGAAAGCATCCCAACCGGAGTCCAGCTATCAAGTACCCAGGTATTAACTTCGTAGCTTCCATCCGGCATCCAAATCGGGCTGAAGTGTGTTCGGTTCTTGTAAGTTGAATAATTGTTTCTCTGAAACTCAAAGCGAGCAGTGCTGCCACTTTGCATTCGCTCCAGCAGTCTCCAATAAGTGCCATAGTTAAACTCAGGAAAATAGCTTACAGCATTCTGCGGATTTGTTATAGCAGTAGATTGATTGCTGCTAACCGATGCAGATACCTCTTGGTTAATTCCATAGCCAGATTTCATTGTACGGCCGTTAGCTGTAGGGTTTTTGCTATCGCAAAGGATGGTCATACTCGCAGAAAAAGAAGCATAATATCTGTTTAAATCAAACTCCCACCATCCATGATCGCACCAATACCCATCCTCGTCATCTCCGTGCCACACCCAATATGCCCTCCACCATGGGTTCCAAACTGTCCAGTCAGCTCTTGTTTTTTCTACACGCTGCGGCACAGCGCTTTTCTGAAAGTTATCATTTCTATCATCAGCAACAGGATTAGGCGGGAGATTCTTATCCAAATCTACGATCTTGCAGTTTATGATGCTCTTATCAGTTCCGCCCGAACCCCTTACCGATACATGGATTACCATGTCCTGCTCGGTAGCCGGGGTTCTCCATTTTACCCAGGCAAGCTGACTGTCTCCACTTGGATAATAGACACTGCCTACATTATAGGTTGTTCCGTTTATGGTGAAGCTTACTCGAGTCGGATTATCGGGATCGGACTGACCTCCGCTTACCCTTACCGATGTGATTACCTCGGTATTTACCCTATATTCATAATCATAGGCAGAGACCACAGGAGCTTCTGGTTCTTCCTGAAAACGAACAATACCAAGACCGAGACTGGATTTAATATCCGCATTTGAGGCGGTACTGGTTTTACTGCCACTCCATGCCGGATAACCAAGATCCGAAACCTCCAGAAACATGGAAAGAGGCAAGTTTTTATGAGACAGAGATGTCATCCGTTTTCTTAGCAAGCCGCTTACCTGTTCATCATATAAGGCTGCTTCGGTAGCCGTTGTAGCAATCATCACACCCTCAAACTTGTAGAAGGCAAAGGGCTCGAGGAGTAGCTTGTAATCACCATTAATCAGCACATCATAATCCATACCTGTATGATTTGAAATTAATTTCACCGTATATTCCGAGCAAAAATACCTTTTTATGGCTTCAATATTGTTACTGCCGTTAGTGCTTACTATGCGCGGCATTGCTTGAGAAGGATTTATATATTGAAATGTTCCTTGTTGTGGGGATAGACTTTGGCCACTGCTATAACTTAACTTACTAACCTTGCCAAAATGAACTATAGTTGAAGGGGGAATTTTGTTAGTAAGATCAATGGGATTTTTCACTACTGCATGATCACTGGCTCTTACCACAGTCACCCTTACACCATCGTTTCCCGGTGTCCATGAGTTGGTGCTTGTGCCATCGCCCATACCGCCACCGCCGCCGTCAATATTCCCGTCCCCAACTGCAAAAGCTGGCAGAGAAGAACAGCATATCATAGCAAAACACAGGCAAATTGCTATTAATATTTTCTTCATTCAAACTCCTTTCTGCAATAAAAAATGCACCGCCTATGCAGTGCATTTTTATTGCTATATTTATTTACTCACCCATAATCCCCACTTGCTTATTAATATCTCCATCGCTTTCACCTGCGATTCTTTGATTCTCTCCGCTATTTTTAATCCACCCAAACCCCGGAAGGTAGGTTTCACCTTTACTATTAACATCCCCTCCTTGAGACTGATTATCACTCTTGGGCGGTGTGTTTGGCTTTTCTACCTTGTTATGCTCAACTGGTTTATCCTTTTCAGTGACCTTTTCGCCATTAGGCTTTTGGTCAGGATTTTTAAGCTGTTCATCAGTATATTCAGGTTTTATAGGATCAGGTTGAATGGTCTGCTCAATGCCTTTATCTACTCCGTTGGCATTATTGGGTTCCTTTTCGATTTCAATGGGCGACACTTTAATGTCATTTTCTTTTTCTGTCATATCGGGGCTTTCAACTGCTATTTTTTGTGTGGTGCTATTTGGGTCAGGCAGATCCAAGTCATTTATAGGCGGTGCTTTAAACTGGCTCATGATTGCTACCAAAAGTACCG
>ENA-UOOM01002390-UOOM01002390.1-fermentation-metagenome-genome-assembly--contig:-NODE-2390-length-15571-cov-11.598608_pt1 | contig 15571 bp, 8 predicted proteins | sample MGYA00245781_ERZ724031 | MGnify/ENA primary metagenome ERZ724031 (study PRJEB28704, sample SAMN03018317) | fermentation metagenome | biome: anthropogenic terrestrial biome; feature: soil; material... | reverse complement strand
GTATTTAAACGGACCTATTAAGGGAGTACATTACTACCTTTATCTGATATCAGATTTATTCAGCAGGAAGATAGTAGGATGGGAAGTGTGGGAGCAAGAAAGTGCCGCACACGCCAGTGAATTAATTAAAAGAGCAACAATGTCAGAAAAAGTGGCAACACATAAAAACATGTTAGTATTGCATTCAGATAATGGAAGCCCAATGAAAGGTGCAACAATGCTGGAGACTCTATACAGTTTAGGGATTGTGCCATCAAACAGCAGACCAAGGGTAAGTAATGATAACCCATATGCAGAAAGCATATTTAAAACATTGAAATATAGACCGAATTTTCAGCCTAAAGGCTTTAGAACCATAATGGAAGCAAGGCGTTGGGTACAACGTTTTGTTAATTGGTATAATAATGAACATAAGCATAGCGGACTAAAATTTATAAGCCCTACAGAACGTCATAATGGAATGGATAAGGAAATACTTAAAAAACGCAAAGCAGTTTACGAAGCAGCAAGAAACAGGAATCCAGAACGATGGGCTAAAGATATCAGGGATTGGTCATTAGTAGATAAGGTGTTTTTAAATCCAGAGAAAGTTGTAGAGAATGTGGACAAAGAAGCAGACGTAACAAATGCAGGTTAAAAGAAATATTTTGTACCGACATAGCATAATTTTTTATTGTTCATCGGAGCGATAGCGCAGACCCTTTACAATGAGTAAGCCTGTGTTAGCCTTGTCAGGCAGGTCACATATGTTTTGCATATGTGCCTCTGTGGCATAGAAACACAGGCGGCGAGGCTCATTGTCAAGGGCAATAAAAAATTATGCGGTGCTAAACATTCGATATTTATTTTTAGAAGAAATTTTTATAAAAATTTTCAAGTTAATATGTGACAACTAACTTGACAAATTCCGATACTTGTATTAATAAATATAATATATGCATTATTTAGTTGCAACAAATTATGGATTTTAATGATTGACAAAAACATGAATAAACAGGACATGAGCGCTCTATCTATTCCGCTTCTGATGTAAGGTTGTGAAAGGGAGATAATATCAAGAATGATGTCCTTATCGAATATACACAATCCTAAATTGCGACATTGCAGATATTAGTGAAATTGGGTAGGGTGACGAAACAAATGAATTGTGACCTAAACAAATAATATTGCCATAATAATAATCAAAATTGACGAATACATAATATAAGCGTACATGTATACAAATTCAAATCGTTCCCCGACGCCTTTATTTGGGTCGAAGTCAATAACAATCATGTCAATCACAGGAGGAAACACATGGCAGATAAAATAATGACTGTCTTGGAGAAAGAAACTGGCGGTAAAAGCTATAAGGCTCATAAGTATGGACTTGACCACGCTGAACGCCCTTATATTGATTATGGCGATGATTCAATCATCTGGAAAAAGACTGCCGAGAGCTTCCCACACCGCAAATATGTTTCTCTTGAAGCCTTAAGCAAAAAACTTGCGATCAGGAATGAGCAGTTGCTCACCTTTTTTCTGGATGGCTCTCGTAGGGTTTTTAAGGTTGATGATATCGCCTATAAGGTGTCTGGTGGCAGGAGTGTAATTTATCCTGTTATTGCTGGACAAATCGGAGTGGGCTGTTGTCGCAGAATTAATAAAACAGTTGTTCCTGAAAAGTTCAAACGAGAGATAGTGCTGTCGTTGCCGGATATTGCTGACGCAGATGGGATACCAGGTTTCTTTAACGCAACTGCAAAAAAGCTAAATGAATGTGTAGAATTAAAGCGGATTGGCATAGAGTTTTCTACGATACTGCCATATAAAACAGCAAAGAATACAGACAAGAAGTTTGAAGATAGAGGGACTGCATGCATCCAAGACCGTATGATAGAGCGTGAAAAAGAAATGGTTGCCGAGCTTGTTCGTGAGGGCAAGTTAAACCAAGATAACTATTTGGTTAAAGATGGCTCGCTCGAATATAAGCCGAGCAAAGAAGATAAATCTGATAAAAAGAAATACCAGATGTTCAAAAATAATTATAGTTGGGTATTAGGAGCCTCAAAGAATTTCAATCCAGAAATCTGTTTAGATATCAACGGAAAACCAAATCCTGGATTTATTGCTGATTTACCACTTTATCACCGTACGCCTGTAGCATGTTTTGTGAGTGATTTTTTAGGCGATGATATTCAGTTTGCAGTGTGGTACATTCGACTTAGGGACAAGAAGCAAACACGAACTCCGTTTGATGGAATATTGAAAGTCGAGAAAATTCTTGTGACGCAGGAAGAGGTTGACAATGGCATAGATAGTGACCTGGTTGATACACTTAGTGCCTACTTGATAAACGAGCGGAACCCTGTTTGCTATGGCTCGGATTTGCGTTGGGCGAATCACATCTATCCCGTATATCTCACCGAGTCATTTGTGAAGTCAAAATATCTGAGCGCAGAAAGTTTTCTGCATCTATTTTAGGGAGGATTAGAAGTAATGAACAAGCAAAACAAACTTATCGGTCGGGTCCTTGCAACCGAAAAAACGCCGACTACAATGGATAAATTTAACTTTTGGACAAATTCCGATTTGAAGCTTCATGCATTTGATATAGTCAAAGTTGAACATATTGACAATTCGTTTTCATTTGGCGTGATTGAGAACATCTCTCATATAACCGACGCACAAAGTTTTTTAACAAATTTCATTTCCAGCGACTTCGGTGATGTTAATGTAGAAGAGCCGACTTTACGAGTAGGGATGAACTACGCTGAAGCAGCAATATCTTTTAATGACAGAAATATTTATACTCCTGTTCATAATAACGCTCGAGTATACTTAGCTACAGCCGAAGAAATAACTATGGCTTTAGGACTTGACAAGGTTCAAAACCCTCTTGTTTGCGGTTCGCTGAAAATGTACGAGGGTACTGATGATGAGATTACATTGCCAGTAAACCTCAATTCAAAATTCATTCTTGGTCCGGAGGGGGCACATCTAAATATATCTGGTATTTCAGGGCTTGCGTCAAAAACTTCATACGCTATGTTTCTGATGAAAGCTATTCAAGACCAGTACCTAAAAGTCGATGATGATGCAGATGATAGTGTGGCTTTCGTTATTTTTAACGTCAAGGGCAGAGACCTCATGGCAATTGATAGACCAAATGACTTTATTGACGATAAGCCAGGCGAAAAAGAACGAGTTTTTGCAGAATATGAGGCACTCAAACTTTCCACAGAACCGTTCAAAAACGTCAAATACTATATACCGTTTTCGAGCAATACATCAGCTAAACAAAGCACCTACCTTGGTACGGATGATGTTAAGGCATATATGGAATATAATCAACTAAAAAAAATCAAATATTCGTATGAAGATGACAAGGAAAGCCTTGAAATGCTTTTTGCAGATATTGATGACCCACAGCAAACAATGGAAGCGATAATAAGCAAAATCATTGATGATACAGACCCGGATTTTGGTGGCGGGCGAATTGCTACATGGCAAGATTTTAGAGATAAGGTAGATGACCTTTCTCAAAGGTCGCAACCCGCAGCAAAAGGTCAGCAAAGGGTTTCGAATGAAATATCTGTACTAAGTTGGAGAAAGTTTAAACGTATAATTAACAAAGCAACTAAAAACGATGATATGTTCGCAAATCGCCCCGATTCAAGCAAGCATGAATGTCGTTTGGCGGATGCTTTAAAGCACATCAGTAAAAACGAGGTTTGTGTTATTGATGTCGCAAAGCTTCCTGAGGACAAACAAGCCTTTGTTTTTGGTGATGCAGTACGTACAATTTATAATTTGAAATTAGGTGAATACGACAGTGAAGAAAATGTTAATCCGCCATCTAGAATTATTGTTTTTATAGATGAACTTAATAAATATGCCTCAAAAGAAACACCAAAGACATCACCGATTTTGAGGGAAATTCTAGATGTGACGGAACGTGGTCGTTCGCTTGGTGTTGTACTTTTTGGTGCTGAACAATTTCGTTCTAATATCCATCAGAGGGTTACCGGAAACTGTTCAACTCACGCATATGGTCGAACAAACTCCATTGAAACAGCGACCAAGGACTATGGAAGTTTACCAAGTACATATAAAAACATGTTGACTAGGTTAGAACAGGGTGATTATCTGATTCAAAACCCGATTTTTCGCTCTTTGCTAAAAATCAAATTTCCAAAACCAATTTATAAGCAATTCAAGTGAGAGGAGTACATCAATGAGCGAATACGTTTTTGGAGCAAATATATTAGAAAATCTCACAACAGGAATGTACCAAGATTCTAAGGTCATTTACCGTGAGTACATACAGAACGCATGTGACCAAATTGACAAGGCGGTACGTGATGGACTATTGCTCCAATTTGAAGGATACATTCATATCTGGCTTGACCCCTGTAGGCGTACCATCAGTATTGAGGATAATGCTACTGGCATACCAACCGCTGAATTTAAAAAGACTTTAGGTAACATTGCTGATTCTGATAAGAAAATAGGTGAGGATAAAGGTTTTCGTGGCATTGGTAGACTTTGCGGTCTTGCGTATTGTAAAGAATTAGTTTTTACATCTACCGCAAAAGGCGAAACTATTGTATCTACTATGCGTTGCGATGCCCTGAAAATGCGTGAATTGATTGCCGCAAATGGCAGAGGTGATAAACGTACCGCAATTGATATCCTACAATCTATCAACGAATTTACAACAGAAAACATTGCGAATCCAAACGACCATTGGTTCAAGGTTGAACTCATTGGAATTAATAATGAAAACACTTACTTGCTTGATTTTGCACAAATAAAGGAATATTTGTCTTTTGTGGCACCTGTACCTTATATAAACACTTTTATATTCCGAAGCGAGATTCACAAACATGCAGAGAAAATAAATTATCAAATTGATGAATATGCTATCACGCTAAATGGTGAGGCGGTGGTCAAGAAGTACAAGACGAACTTTAAAACTCACGCCAAAGGCGATGATGAAATTTTCGACATCGAATTCAAAGATGTCAGAGATTTAAACGGTAATCTTCTCGCATGGATTTGGTGGGGTGTATCACGCTTTAAGGCAGCTATTCAAAAGGATTGCCAAATGCGAGGTCTTCGGTTGCGTAAAGAGAATATTCAGATAGGTGACGATGATGCTTTGCAGAAACTCTTCAAAGAAGATAGAGGACACCATTATTTTATTGGTGAAGTTTTTGCCGTGTCGAAAGACCTTATACCCAACTCGCAAAGAGATTACTTTAACGAAAATGAAACACGCAATCAATTTGAACGAGAACTTAAACGCTATTTTAATGATGAACTTAAAAGTATATATTATGGCGGTTCTGCCATAAATAGTGCGTTTGATAAGATAGATATCTTTATGAAGAAAGAAGCGGAGTTCAAGGAAAAAGAAACGAACGGTGAGTTCGTTGATACCATGCACAGAGAAGCAGAGATTGCCGAAATTGAGAAAGCAAAAACTAAGGCCATAGAAGCAAAAATAGAAATTGAAAGAAAAAAGCAAAAGGCAGAAGAAAAAGATAATACCGTCATGGGGAGATTAATTGAACGTATTGCAACGGAACGCACTCAAAATCCCCCTATCACCACAATTGTCAAGCCACCTGAACCAGATACTAAAAAGGATACTAAAGTTCCATGGAGAACGGACAAGCTTTCAACCTACAGTAAAAAAGAGCGGAAACTTATTTCGAAAATATTTGGCATTATTGTCACATCAACTAATAAAGAGACCGCTGAATCTATAATCAAGAGAATTGAGGATGAACTACAATGAATCGAAAAGTGCTTCTTATTGAGCCTAATTATAAAAACAAATATCCGCCTATGGGGTTAATGAAATTAGCTACATACTATCGTCGCCTTGAAGATGATGTGCGATTTTTCAAGGGAAATCTTAAAGAATTTGCTGCAAGGCTCCTCTGTGAGGAGTTTTTTGATGAAGTAGCAGATGTTTCTCTTGGCAAGTATTTTCCTAAGCTAATTGAATACATTAAAACGGGGAAGTATGCGCCCTTAAATGCTATCCCTGGCTTTCGGAATAGCGAGCTTGAGATAAAGATTAAAGAGTATCGCTTTCGGTACAAGACCGAAGATTTTCCCAAATTTGATGTGGTAGCTATTACCACATTGTTTACTTTTTATTGGAGTGAAACTGTTGATACTATCAATTTTGCAAAGAAATTTTGCAAGCACTCTGGCAGAATGCTAGTGGGGGGGATTGCGTCAACTATTTTGCCAGATGAAATTAAAAAAGAAACTGGAATTACCCCAAATAAAGGGTTATTAAACATGCCAGGAATTTTAGATGACGGCAATGAAGATATCATTGATGAATTGCCGTTAGATTATTCTATCCTTGACGAGATAGACTACAAATATTCTTCAAATAATGCGTATTTTGGTTACATGACAAGAGGCTGTGTAAACAGATGTGAATTTTGTGCTGTGCCGAGACTTGAACCAGATTATAAGGATTACATCGGTCTAAAGCGACAAATCAGGCAAACAGAAGAACGCTTTGGTGCACAAAAAGACCTGCTTTTAATGGACAATAACGTTTTTGCGTCAAAATGTTTTGATAAAATTATTGATGAAATTAAAGAATGTGGATTTGCGAAAGGTGCAACGTATATGCCGCCAAGTGAGTATAGCATCGCTATAGACAATCTGAAAGCTGATTACAATGTTAGAGCGTACAGGAAAAAGATGATTGGGATCTATGACCGCCTTTCAGAAAAAATGAGTGAAGAAGATGCAGGTGACTTTTATCTAAAACGGGAAAAGCAAAATTTACTGTACGCTGAAGTGGCAACAAAAGACAACATTCTTGCTTTTGACGATACTGTTCGCCCAATGTATGATAAAGCCTTTAGAAAAGTGAAACGTACACGTTATATTGACTTTAACCAAGGTGTCGATGCACGACTAGTTACAGATGCAAAAATGGAAAAATTATCAGAAATTAATATTCGCCCGCTTCGTATCGCATTTGACCATTATTCTATGAGCAAGGTTTATATAAATGCAATAAAAACAGCAGCTAAACATGGTATCACTGACCTGTCAAACTACCTACTTTATAACTATCAAGACAAGCCGGAAGAACTATATTACCGTATGAGGATTAATGTTGATCTTTGCGAAGAACTCGGTGTTACAATTTACTCATTTCCAATGAAGTATCATCCGATTGACGATCCTGATTATTTTCGCAATCGTGATTATATTGGAAAACACTGGAATCGCAAGTTTATTCGTGCAATACAAGCCGTACTAAATGCTACAAAAGGCAAAATCGGGCGAGGTAAGTCATTTTTTGAGGAGGCATTCGGGAAAGATATCGATGAATATAATAAAATTCTTTGGATGCCAGAAGCATTTATCATTTATCGCAGGAAATACGATGAAGAACTTCGGACAAGACTTGCTGATAGGTATAAAAGTCATTATAGTGATGAAAATAATCTTGTGAATGAATGGTGGGCTAAATTCAACGCTCTTGACGAGAAGCAATTACAAGTTGTAAAAAATATAATCGCAAGTAATCGATTTGCAGACCAAGATTTTGAAAATTGCCGAGATAAGTTAGTTCGCGAAGTATTAGAGTTTTACCAAATAAAGAGAGAGTGATGTTCAAGACATAAGTAATAAGAATTGCTTTGTTATCATCTATGTTTCATTGACCCATTACGAAGTAACAGAGAATTAGATATAACATGTTTCATTGAACAGATAAAAGCTAAAACAATACTATAGATTTGATTCTATGCACGGATAGTGCCTGCTTTTGCAGTGATACATCTAAATTGAGAAAGGAACTTTTTATGAGTAGAAAGGAAATAACAAATAAAGAAAACCTAATTAATGTTTTAAATTTGATAGGCTCAAGGAGTTATATAAATGAAAAGATATCTTCTTACTGGTAATGGAATTAACATTCACCATGGCGGGTATGACTGCTGTAATGCTTCAATTATTCTAAGAACGCTTGAATGCTTTAAGAATCCCAATTTTCCAAAACATATAATTACCAGCGATCCTATCGAGGTAAAATGCTACATAGGCTATCTGTTTTTAGAGATTTCCCGAATCATAAAGGGAGGATATGATCGATATGTAAGCAGCACTACTGAGAGGGATTCATTATTAGAATTTAAAAATAAGTATAAAGATAAAAAAACACTCAAAATTACTGACATTGGGTTTGAGGACTACTATCTTATCCATGATTTGTTATGCCATCGCATTGGGATTACAAACCCTGAGCGATATGTGGTGAGGGAAGCTATAAAATGTTGTTTCTTGAATGCAATATATGATAATGGAAACGTCAACACTCTAAGCCATGAATATTCTCCTGAATTTATTAGTTGGTTACAGGAGTTTGATGCCATTTTTACAACCAATTATGATACCAACATTGAAATGGCCACTGGTGTTTCTGTTTTCCATCTTCATGGCGATTTTGAAACAAAACGAGCTGTCTATAACCCTGATTCTTTCAGAAATCAGTTGTCAGACCATCCTTATGCAAATTCGGTCATTGATAAGGATTATGCACATCTTTATTCGACCGCTCTAACCACTTATAGCGGAGATTATAAACATTACTCCATGCAAGAAGGCGAACTGGCAAATGCAGCAGTAGAGAAAATGGCCATTGCATATAAAGAGAATCCAGCCGTTCATAATGACGTTGATTCATGGGAGAATGACAGAAACATTCTTTTGGCTCGAATGAGAGAATCTATCATACTAAAATGCGAAAACCCTGATTTGAGATTCGCAGAGCATTATCCAATCCAACCGCTTCGGGACATGGATGGCGAATTATTTATTCTTGGACTATCACCGTATAACGACAGGCATCTTTTTAAAATCATTAATGAGTCAAAGATTAAACAATGTACCTTCTATTTTTATGATGAGGTAGAAAAAGAAATAATCACGGCATTGTTGCCTAATATTGATGTGCAATTTGAAGATGTTCGGAAATTCTGGGAGTCAAAAAGTGAACTGAAATCAAATGCAAAGACCAAGGTAAAGACCTCCAAAGGAAAGCGCATGGTTTTTAATAACATTACTCGGGTAGGTTTTCATAAATTTGCGGAGTGCTATCGAACACTTTCTGGAAGCATTATAAGTGATGCTGATATGGTGAGTCAATTTAACTCTAAATCATATTTTATTAGAACTCAAATATGTCGCCGAATCAAAGAATTAGAAGTAGAACGTGGCAGAGAGCCAGATCAACAATTCGTTCTAAGTGTTGTTGATATACATATGTTAGCGGAAAAATATAAAATTGACCCTGCTGTTGTATGTTGTATTGGAGTTGATCATGGAAGGAATGAATTCATCCGTTTAAGATAAGTCTATCGCGCCAGTTGACATATAAAGTATAAACCTTATAATTATGCCAATACATTTTAATTTTCCCTCGGTTGCTGACAATATGGGTGTGCAAATACCGTGATGATGGAGATAAACATAATGCAAATAGGATTACAAAGCACAATAGACAAAAGAAAAAAATGGCTTCATAAGACAACAAATGTACATAGAAAGTGTTTATATCAAGCTGTTTCTACCTCCTTGCATCTGGCTATAGGGCAAGAATATCTTATTTGCATTGTATCAAAGACGGTATGAACATAGACCCTCCCTATAATACGGGTAAGGACTTTGTTTATAAGGATGACTTTCATGATAGCCTTGAAAACTACAAGAGAATTACAGGGCAAGTAGATAAAGATGGCAATAGACTAAGCACAAATGCAGAGGCAAGTGGTAGATATCATACAGACTGGCTTAATATGATGTATCCAAGACTAAGATTAGCAAGGAATTTGCTTACTGATGATGGCGTTATTTTTATAAGTATTGATGATAATGAAGTTGATAATCTAAAGAAAATTTGTAATGAAGTGTTTGGAGAAGATAATTTTATTGGATGTGCTGGCAGGATAACTAAGAAAAGTAACAATAAAGGAGACTTTTGGGCGCCTAATTTTGATTATCTTCTTACTTATACAAAGAATATTGTTTGTGCTGAGCCATTTTTTGGAGGAGCTAACGTTGAAGCATATAACATAGTTGAAGAAGATGGACCAAGGAAAGGCGAGCGATATCAGTTAGTTCGATTATATATGTCAACTATTCAAAATAGAAACCCAGAGCAAAGATTCTGGATTGATTGTCCTGATGGCACGAGGGTAATTCCACCAGGTAAAACTTTTCCACCTGAGCGTCCTTTGTTAGGTGATGGCATTTGGAGATGGACAAGAACAAAGTTTGAAGCAGAAAAAGATAAGATTGTTGTTAAACCTGTTCGTTCATCTAACTTAGTAACGGAAGATGGCTCGCCTGCAAAATGGAATGTCTTTACAAAGACATATTTGCAAGATGTAATTGATAATTCATCAGCAAAGCCTAATAGTTTCATTGAAGACCATATTAATCAGCGTGGTTCGCATGAACTTGGTGAACTAGAAATCCCGTTTAATTATTCGAAGCCTTCATCGTTGATTCGATACCTAATGGAAGTTTGTAAAGTTAAGGATGAAGATGTTGTTTTAGACTTCTTTTCTGGTTCTGCCACAACTGCTGATGCTGTAATGCAACTTAACGCTGAAGATGGTGGCAATCGTAAATTTATTATGGTTCAGTTACCAGAGACTATAGACGAAAAAGATGAAGCCTACAAAGCTGGATTTATGAATATCTGTGAGATAGGCAAGGAGCGTATCCGTCGTGTAGGTGAAAAGATTAAGGAAGAAAAAGGACTAGAAGCACAAAACCTTGATATAGGGTTTAAAGTCCTGAAACTTGATACTTCTAATATCCGCAAGTGGCAACCGGACTATGATAACTTAGAGCAATCTATACTTGATTATGTAGATAACTATGTGGAAGGCAGGACGGAGCTGGACGTTGTCTATGAGATAATGCTAAAATACGGGCTAGACCTTACCTATTCAGTTGATGAGTTTGTAATTGCTGATAAGAAGGTTTATTCTATCGGTTTTGGTATGCTTATGATTTGTCTTGACAACGAGATTACAACAGAAGTTGCTAAAGGTATTTTAGAAAAGGTAAAGGAATTGGTACCTGAGACTACCAGAGTTGTATTTAAGGACAATGGGTTCAAGACAGATAGTAACAAGACTAATATTAAAGAGATACTTAAATGTGGTGGCATAGAAGAATTTATAACTTTATAGGGGAGGATGAGCTAAATGAAATTACAATTTGATAAAAATTTAGAATATCAGCACCAAGCCATAGCCTCCATTGTTGATTTGTTTAGAGGTCAAACCCCTATGCAGACTAACTTTACCGTAGCACCTTATAATGGACAAATAGGTTTGTATGATAGCACCAATGGTATAGGCAACAGGCTTGAACTTGACGAAGATGAGATATTAGAAAACTTGCAAGCTATTCAGCTAAGAAATGGCCTAGCACAAACAAAGAGCCTAAAGGCTGGAAAGTATGACTTTGATATAGATATGGAAACAGGTACAGGCAAGACCTATGTCTATCTTAGAACAATATTGGAACTGCATAAGAATTATGGCTTCTCTAAGTTTATTATTGTTGTTCCCAGCATTGCCATTAAAGAAGGGGTCTACAAGTCTTTACAGATTACAAAAGACCATTTTAATGATTTATTTGACAATACAATATATAACTACTTTGTCTATGACAGTGGTAAGCTAGAACAGGTTAGAAGCTTTGCAGTAAGCGATAATATAGAGATTATGGTTATCAATATAGACGCCTTTAGAAGGAGTTTTACAGACCCCACCAAGGAAACCAAGGCTAACATCATTCATAGACCAAATGACAGATTAAACGGTATGAAACCTATTGAACTGATACAGGAAACTCGCCCTTTTGTTATTATAGACGAGCCACAATCAGTAGATACCACTCCTAAGTCTAAGGAAGCCATTAAGTCACTAAATCCATTATGTACCTTACGCTACTCTGCCACCCATGTGGAAAAGCATAATCTTGTCTATAAGCTGGATGCAGTAGATAGCTACAATTTGGAGCTTGTTAAGCAAATTGAAGTTGCAGGATTTGAAACCAAGGACTATCACAACAATGCTTATATGAAGCTTTTATCTGTAAATAATAAGAAATCTCCTATTACAGCAAGAATAGAGCTGGATGTTAAAGATAAAAAAGGTGTTGTTAAGCGGACGCCAGTCGTCGTAAGACAAGGTGATGATCTTTATGACAAGTCTAAAGGCCGTGATGTCTACGAGGGATATATAGTCAATGAGATTTACTGTGAACCTGAAAATGAATATGTTGATTTTACAAGTAAAGGAGACATTTTGCGTATAGGAAAGGCTATTGGTGATGTGGATGATTTGGCTATAAAGGAGCAACAGATAAGGAAAACAATAGAGGAACACTTAAATAAGGAACTAGTATTAAATAAGCAAGGAATTAAGGTGTTAAGTCTTTTCTTTATCGACCGTGTTGCCAACTACCGTTATTATGACGAAGATGGAAACCCTCAAAAGGGTATCTATGCTGAACTCTTTGAGAAGCATTATTCTGACCTTATTAGAAAGCCTAAGTACAATACCTTGTTCAAAGATATTGACTTGGACACAGCAACTGAAGATGTTCACAATGGATACTTTTCAGCTGACAAAAAAGGTGTATTAAAGGACACCAGTGGTTCAACACTAGATGATGAGGACGCTTACAACTTGATTATGAAAGACAAGGAGCGCCTACTATCCTTTGACACTAAGCTTAGGTTTATATTCTCCCACTCTGCACTTCGTGAAGGCTGGGATAACCCTAATGTGTTTCAAATATGTACCCTAAATGAAACTAAGAGCGAAGTCAAAAAACGTCAGGAAATCGGGCGTGGACTACGCCTCGCAGTGAATCAAGATGGTGAGCGTCAACATGGCTTTTCAATAAATACCCTAACGGTTATGGCTAATGAAAGCTACGAAGAATTTGCAGAAGCTCTACAAAAAGAATACGAAACTGAAACAGGAATCAGGTTCGGTATAGTAGAAAGCCATTTATTCGCTAATATCCCAGTAAAGCAGGACGATGGAAGCGAAAAATACTTAGGGCAGAAGGCTTCAGAAGCTATCTATAAACAGTTCTTAGACAACGGATATATCGATGAGGCAGGAAAGGTCCAAGATGAGCTAAAGACTGCCATAAAGAATAATGATATAAAGATATCTGAAGAATTTGAACCTGTAAAAGCAGAGATTACAGCTCTTGCAAGAAAAGTTTGTAGTACCCTTAATATCAAGAATAATAGCGATAAAAAGAGCATTAAGCTGAATAAACAGGTTTACTTAGACACTGAGTTCAAGGATTTATGGGATAGGATTAAGTATAAGACCACCTATTCTGTTGATTTTGACAGTGAAAAGCTAATTGATGAATGTTGTAAAGAAATGCAGAATAGCCTTTCTGTAAGCTCTGCCAAACTAATATATACTAAGGCTGGACTTGATATTAGTGCTGGTGGTGTTGTAGCAGAAGAATCAGATAGATATGCTGTAGGTTTAGATAACTTACCGGAGAATATACCTGATATCATTGCTTATCTTCAGAACGAAACCAATTTAACAAGAAAAACTATTGTTGAGATACTGCTTAGAAGCAAGACTATCAATCTATTTAAGAAAAACCCTCAAAGGTATATGGAGCAGGCTGTTCAAATTATTTCTGCTAAAATGAGGCTAATGATTGTTGACGGCATCAAGTATACCAAACTTGGTGACGAGGAATATTATGCTCAAGAGCTATTTGAAAGTGAGGAGCTTACAGGCTACTTATCTAAAAACATGATAGAAAGTAAAAAGTCTGTATACGAATATGTGGTATATGATAGTGCCAATGAAGAAAGCTTTGCTACCAGTTTTGAAAATAATAATAGCGTTAAGCTATATGCAAAACTTCCGGGGTGGTTTAAAATTGCGACGCCAATAGGCACTTATAATCCTGACTGGGCTGTACTAATCGAGGTAGACGGTAAGGAAAAATTGTACTTTGTATTGGAAACTAAGGGAGATACAATGTTTGATACCCTAAGACCAACAGAGGATGCTAAAATAAAGTGTGGCAGAAAACACTTTGAAGCTTTGGGAAATGAAGTAGTCTTTGAAGATATAGACAGCTTTAAAGACTTTATAGAGCAAGAAGTGGTCATTTAGGGAAGAATGAAAACTAACTGCTATTTGACTTTTAAAACTAAAAACAATGACTGGCGTATCAATTCTTTATTTGATACGCCAGTTTTTTATTCGCCTAACTCAAAATCTTACTTAGGCCAGTAAACTTATACAATGTATAACAAAGTTAAGCACAGGTTTGAGTGTTAAGCTTGACTAGGTTTGGATAATTTTAAAGGAGGCATTGAAATTATGGATGATAAACTATTAACGGTAGCACAGGCAAGCGAACTTGCAGGTGTTAGTTCGGAAAGTATTAGAAGGTGGACTAACTCTGGAAAGCTTAAAACTTATCGTAGCGGTGGAAACCATAGAAGGATTAAGACTTCAGATCTAATGCGACTGATAGATAAGGAGTCAAACTTTGTAGCAGAACCGTCAGTATCATATATAGAGTTCCTTGGTGACGATACGAAACCAGACCCAACTAATATTCCTCGACTTAAAGATTTGCATAAATTTTTAGCAATGTACGATGATGAAGGCAGAGAAAGAGTGACGGCAGAGACTATAAAATTGTAATAGTTTTATCGGTAGAAATAGAATCTTAAAAGACTTCAAAGCTGCACAGCTAAAGGCTTTGAGACAATACTCTCATTACGCTTTATTTGACCTGTGAAGGCTTTAGGAATGTTTTTTAGGTATAAATCCTTGGGCGATAATTTATAACTCTTTTACGAGGCAAATAAGGGCTAAGCTCATTTTTAAATTTTATACTTTATACCACTACCCTGTCATTTGATGGGGTTTTCTTTTTTATATCAAACTTAAATTCTCAGAGCCGGTAAGGAAAAGTCAAAAATATGTCATTTTTCTTAAAAAAATATTAAGCAAAGGTGTGCCTATGCAAAAACAGCGTGTAAAACAGAGAAAAGTTAATATATAGCAATCTGGTAATATGTCAAGATAAAAAAACAAATAAAAACAAAAGAAATGAATAAAAAAGGGTAACTCTAATAGAACCTGCTAATTTCAAGGAAAAAACAGGATAAAGTGAAAGGTATTTTATTGTACCTCTCCAACTTTACTGTTGGAGTAGATTTGATTCTTGGTCAGCAATCCAAAAATCAGGCGTACTAATTTACGAGATGTTAATGCGAGTGCTCGTTTATGTTGGTGCTTCGGTACTTCATTAAATTTCTTGTGATAATACTCATTAAATTCAGGTATCCTGTGTCTGACGCTGTTAGCAGCCTCAATTAAATAATATCTAAGATACTTGTTGCCTGTTTTAGTCATATTAGTTTCAGCAGCAGAATAATCGCCAGACTCCTTAATTCTCCAGGTTAAGCCGGCATATTTAGCTAATGCATCATTGGAAGAAAAGGAAG
>ENA-UOOM01002388-UOOM01002388.1-fermentation-metagenome-genome-assembly--contig:-NODE-2388-length-15576-cov-10.310547_pt1 | contig 15576 bp, 17 predicted proteins | sample MGYA00245781_ERZ724031 | MGnify/ENA primary metagenome ERZ724031 (study PRJEB28704, sample SAMN03018317) | fermentation metagenome | biome: anthropogenic terrestrial biome; feature: soil... | reverse complement strand
AAAGATACAAATAGTTCGAGGATTAATTCGTATGCTTTAATATGAAATTGGGCTTTCTTTTACAACAAATTGATGATTTTCATTACTTTATATCTACTTCCTAAGTTGTAGAATAGGATAATCGTTAAATTCACTGTTGCATTCATACCGTTTTTTGGTTTACATCTCGGTTTACATTTAACCTTAAAACCAGTAGAAAAATGAGAAAAACGGTTGAAATAGGTAAATAATAAAGCGCTTAAATAATAGCTATTTAAGCGCTTTATTCAGTGGTGCCACCAGGAATCGAACCGGGGACACAAGGATTTTCAGTCCTTTGCTCTACCAACTGAGCTATGGCACCGTTTTCTTTTTGCGATTGCAAAGATAAGTCATTTTCTGCAATTACAAAATTTTTACAATAGAAAAGTCTTCTCAAAATACGATTTATTCTAAAGTCCCGCTGATCGGTCGCAGCATAACGTTCGGAATAATTCTTTATCGGGTAACTCTGATTTTGGAAATTGGGCTTTGCGGATTCGTTTAATCCGGCTGCGTATTAAAAAAAGCCGGATCAAATGATATTTCGACCCGGCTTTATGCTCGCTTGCTGCTTATCTTAGAATTTTTCCACCCATTTGGCGAAAGCGTCGATATAACTGTGTAAAAACTTCTTCGTATGCTCATTGGTCAGATTCCCTTGATCGTCAAACAAGGTATGAGCGTTTCCTATATAGGCTTCCGGCTGCTGCATCATCGGTACATTTAAAAAGACCATCGATTGGCGTAAGATATGGTTAGCGCCAAAAGCGCCGATGCTGCCGAGAGTCACACTAACCACCGCTCCCGGTTTGCCGTCCCATGCGTTTTGTCCGTAAGGGCGGGAAGCGACATCGATGGCATTCTTTAATGCTCCCGGAATACTCCGGTTATATTCCGGCGTGACGAATAAAAAGCCGTCTGCCGATTTGATTTTGTTTCGGAAATCGGTCCATTCCTTCGGAGGATTGTTATCGGTATCTTCCGAGTAATGCGCTAAATTACCGATTTCTACAATTTCCAAATCCAATGATTCGGGAGCCAATTTAATTAATTGAAGAGCTACTTTTTTGTTATACGATTCTTTTCGTAAACTGCCCACAAGGACAGCAATTTTTTTTGTACTCATACCTAAATTTATTGAGGGTTTATATTCTTAATATCGTAATCTTTTAACGAGTGTCGCATTGTTCTTTTTTCTCGACTTATCGATTGTCATAGACCCCTTAGAAACGCTTGCTGCACATTTTTGTTCATTCGAAAGACTCAAATTCAGGACGGCGCTTGTAAGAAATCGGGGATACTGTAATCGACGGGTGAGCAAACGCATAAGCCGATAGGAGTGGGGGAGTTGACTATCTTCTCCTTTCGAAAAAGGAGGTCATTAATTCGGCACATTCGTCAGCCAATATTCCCGCAAAGACTTTTGTCCGGGGGTGTAGGAGATCCGGCGAAAAACCGCTGTATCCCCGCTTTGGGTCTTTTGCCCCGTAGACAATGCGTGAAATCTGCGCCCATCGCAGCGCCGCGGCGCACATGGGACACGGTTCGACCGTCACATAAAGAGTGCAGTCCGATAAATACTTACCGCCTAAAACGTTTGCTGCCGCTGTAATAGCCTGCATTTCGGCATGGGCCGTCACATCGGTTAGCGTTTCCGTCAGATTGTGAGCGCGCGCGATGATTCTGTTATTAATTACCACCACTGCCCCCACCGGTACTTCCTCTTCTTCAAACGCCTTTCGAGCCTCCGCCAAGGCTTGTCTCATAAAATAGGCATCATCCAGTATCATGAAATTTTCCCTTTCTTATTAGAAATAATTATCGCCGCATTTCATTTTCCTCAAAAAGCGTTGGATAGTCTTGTTCCATCTTTTTCAGTACTTGTGAAAGTACGGTTTCGCGAAGCCAACGCGACCGGTTCGTAATGTTGTATTTTTTGAAATAGAAATGAATAAGATTGTACTCTTCTTCGTTCAGCATAAAAGCTGCTTTTTTGTTTCGTACACCCATACGTTTCGGAGTACTGCATTTTTTATTTCTCATCGATCCTTTTTGAAAAAATGTCGGTAAATAGAAGCATTTTCATTTGAAATACAAAAAAACAAAATATTTTCGCGAAAAAGAAGATTTAATACCGTAATTTTGTATTTTCACTAAAATATCAACAGGTTTCCATTAAAAAATGGCAAAACATAATGAGTTGGGGAAAAAGGGGGAAGATGCCGCTGTGCGTCTCTTGCAATCGAAAGGCTACCGTATCTTAGACCGGAACTGGAGGTCGGGGCATTACGAAATAGATATTATTGCCCGGGATGGCGACTTTATCGTTTTTGTGGAAGTGAAGACGAGAAGTTCTTTGCAATGGGGAAATCCGGAGGACTTTATCGACAACAGACGTATGCGCCGCATGATACAGGCCACGGAGCGGTATTTACTGTTTAAGGAAATTGACAACCCCGCCCGTTTTGACGTTATCGGGGTGTTATGGGACGGACACTCCTTTAAGTTGGATCATATTGTAGATGCATTTCTACCTTTTATAGTATGAATATTGAAGAATTATATGCTTATTGTATGACGATTAAAGGAGCTGAGGCGACCTTACCGTTTGACGATGAAACGCTTGTTATGAAAGTGTGCGGGAAGATGTTTGCCATGATTCCCTTAGAGGCCGATACATTATGCATATCCCTCAAATGTGAGCCGCTAAAAGCGGTGTCCCTTCGCGAACGTTACGGATGTGTAGAACCGGCTTATCACATGAATAAAACGTATTGGAACTGCATTTATCTTACCGGCGAAATGACGGACGAAGAAGTGAAATATTGGATACGGCATTCTGTTGAAGAGGTTGTCAAAAAATTATCAAAGAAACAACAGTCGGAATATTATGGGGAGACAAAATGAAAAGGTGGTGAAGATTAGACTCGAAGAAACGATGTCTACCAATACGTATCTGAGGCTGCTGGCCGAACGGCGCGCCCTTGCGGACGGCTCTCTCGTGGTGGCGGAATATCAGACTAAAGGGCGCGGACAAATAGGGAATTCCTGGTTCTCTTCGAAGGGGAAAAACCTTCTCTTTAGCGTGTTTGTCCGTCCTAAAGGAATTCCGGCCAACGAACAGTTCCTTCTTTCGCGTATTGTTTCGCTTGCCCTGAAGGAAACGTTGGACAAGTTTGCCGCACCTATCCGTATTAAATGGCCCAATGATATCTATTGGGAGGAAAAAAAGATCGCCGGAATCCTCATTGAAAATGATTTACAGGGCAATGAAATCGAATCTTCCATCATTGGAATCGGTTTGAATGTGAATGAACCGGCATTTCCCCAAGGCTTGCCCAATCCGATATCTTTAAAACAAATAACCGGCATGGAGTATGATCGGGATTTTATACTCGATACTTTCATGAATCATTTTTTCGCGTATTATCATCCGTTGGACGAGACGGAAATCTCTCTTATAGAGCAGGATTATTTACAGAGTTTGTATCATTTGGGCGAGTTTCATCGTTTTGAAGATGCCGGAGGACGATTTATGGGCAAGATTAAGAATGTATTGCCCTCGGGGCATTTAGTAGTGGAAACGTATACACGGGAAGAGCGGATATATGCCTTTAAAGAGATTGCATTTATAGAAAATTCAATGATTCAATGATTGAATTATTCAATCTTGAAATTCCGGAATTAAACCAATAAAAATTTATATGAAATACAAACGAATACTTTTGAAGCTCAGCGGAGAGTCGTTGGCAGGAAATGCAAAGCAGGGAATTGATACGGCTTGTTTGGAAGACTATGCCGAACAGTTGAAGTCCGTCGCAGACACCGGAGTGCAAATAGCGATTGTGATCGGCGGGGGCAATATATTCCGGGGATTACAAGGCACGAAACGAGGCTTTGACCGAGTACGCGGCGATCAGATGGGGATGTTGGCCACGGTCGTCAACAGTTTGGCTTTATGTTCGTCTCTTACGAGCATCGGGCAAAAAAGCCGCGTTTTTACCGCTATCCGCATGGAGCCGATCGGCGAGTTCTACTCTAAGTGGAAGGCCATTGAAGCGCTCGAAAAGGGTGAGATCGTCATTTTATCGGGGGGAACCGGAAATCCTTTCTTTACAACCGATACCGCTTCGGCGCTCCGTGCCATCGAATTAGAGGCCGATGCGATGTTGAAGGGTACACGTGTCGACGGTATATACACGGCTGACCCCGAGAAAGATCCTTCGGCGGTGAAATTCGAACGGATTTCGTATGATGAAATCTATGCGAAAGGATTGCGCGTGATGGATTTGACGGCCACTACCATGTGTAAAGAAAATGAGTTGCCGGTGGTTGTCTTCAATATGGATATTTACGGCAATCTCAAAAAAGTGATTGACGGAGAGAACATCGGCACGATCGTGCATGTATAACCCCTCGTGCTATCTTCCGGCTTGTGCCCGGAGATAACTAAAAGCATGAACAATGCGGGCGTAATTCGAAAATTCTATGTATTTTTGTCCTGAATAATATATAACCCCAAAAGAATATGAATGATAGTAATATTTCTAAAATTATGAACGATGCCGAGGAAAAGATGCAACTGACCTTGGACTTTTTGGAAGAAAATTTTTCGCGCATTCGTGCCGGCAGGGCCAATCCACATATCCTTGATGGTATAAAGGTGGAGTATTACGGTAGTACTGTACCCCTGTCGAATGTTGCAACAGTCACAGTTCCCGATGCAAAGACAATTATTATACAGCCTTGGGAAAAATCCATGCTTAAAGTCGTTGAAAAAGCGTTACTCGATTCCGATGTCGGCATTACGCCTGAAAATAACGGCGAATTGATCCGTTTAGGCATTCCTCCTCTGACGGAAGAACGGCGTAAGCTGTTGGTAAAACAAACCAAGCAGGAAGCCGAAGATGCTAAAATAAGTATTCGCAATTCGCGTCGTGAAGGCATTGAGGAAGTCAAGAAAGCTGTAAAAGACGGCTATCCGGAAGATGCAGGCAAGGACGCAGAAGCAGAAATTCAAAAACTGCATGATAAGTATATCAAAAAGTTAGAGGAAAAACTGGCCGTAAAAGAAAAAGAAATTCTTACGGTTTGACAAATGGGAAGAAGCCTTTCCACCGAGGATGTCGCTTGGAGCGGCACCCTCGATTATTTGGCTGGAAATGAAAGGACTGGTTATAAGGAATACGGGTAATACCTATTTGGTTCGTGACGATAACGGCACAGATATCGTGTGTAAAGCCAAAGGGAGCTTGCGGTTGAAAGGGATACGCAGTACAAGTCCCGTTGTCGTAGGAGACCGGGTGACGATGGATGTAAATCCTGACGGTTCGGGATTGATTCGAGACATCGAAGAACGGAAGAACTATATTGTGCGCCGGGCTTCCAATCTTTCCAAACATTCCCATATCCTGGCATCGAATATCGATTTAGCCCTCTTATGCGTTACGGTGCGCTATCCCGAAACAACGACTGTTTTTATCGATCGCTTTCTGGTGACTGCGGAGGCTTACCGCGTACCGGTTCTTTTGATTTTTAATAAGATCGACTTATATGATGAGGACGACCGTTCTTATGTCGATGCTCTCGTGGATTTATATTCCGGTATAGGCTATGCCTGCCTCCAAACATCCGTCTTAAAAAAAGAGGGGCTCACTGAAATCCGGGAACGGATCAAAGGAAAGATCACGTTGCTTGCCGGCCATTCCGGTGTGGGGAAGTCGAGCCTTGTGAATGCATTACAGGGAGACGATTCTCAAAGGGTCGGGAAAATATCGGATTATCACCTGATGGGAGTGCATACCACGACTTTTTCGGAAATGATCGAGTTGGATGGCGGCGGATATTTAATCGATACGCCGGGTATTAAAGGGTTCGGGACGATCGATATGAATATTCAGGAAATATCGCATTACTTTCCCGAAATTTTCCGATTCTCCTCCGGCTGTCATTATAATAATTGTCTTCATATCAACGAGCCCGGCTGTGCCGTGCTGAAAGCCGTAGAGGAACGGTATATCAGTGAAAGCCGGTATCACTCTTACTTGAATATCTTGGAAGATGTAAAAGAGAAAAAATACCGGTAACCGCCCGCGCCCCGTGTCAAACGGCAGGAAGCCGTTAGACGGAAATACGAAAGAAGCTGTATGAATAATCTTTTGATATTGGTACTTCAAACTCTTTACGTGATAACGATAATCAGTGTGGTTATCGTTATCATTTCAGAGAATCGTGACCCTGTGAAGACGGTGTCATGGGTACTTATTCTGGCATTTCTTCCGGTCATCGGGCTCGTGTGGTATCTGTTCTTCGGGCAGGATATTACCAAAGAACATGTTATTTCCAAACGGATGTACAGTAAGCTGAAGAAAAGGCCTTTGGACGAAATTGGAGCGACCGAAGAGTTTGTTTATCCGCAAGAGCACGAAAGTCTTATCCGTTTACTGAAAAATTTAGATTATACCCCCTTGTTAGGAGGAAATCAAGTGACTTTATTTACCCGTGGAGAGGATAAATTCGAGGCTTTGTTGGCCGATATAGCACGGGCGAAAGAACATATCCATATCGACTATTATGTTTTTCTGGATGATCAAATAGGGACGAGGATTAAAGACGCGCTGGTCAAGAAATCGTATGAGGGTGTAGAGGTGCGAATCATCTATGACAGCTTCGGATCTAGGAAGGCCAAGAAATCGTTTTTTGAAGAAATGAGAAAAGCGGGTATTGAAGCGGAGCCTTTCCTCAAGCTGGCTCTTCCGGTCATCACCTCAAGAATCAATTATCGGAACCATCGAAAAGTGGTGGTTATTGACGGACGCGTGGGATATATCGGGGGAATGAATATTGCCGATCGCTATATCGAAGGTTTCGATTGGGGGCCGTGGCGCGATACGCATGCGCGCATCGAAGGCAAAGGCGTCCAGGGATTGCAGTCCATATTCCTTATCGACTGGTATTTTGTCAGCCAAACGTTGATTACTTCACGGAAATATTTTCCCAAGCTGGATAATTATGGCGATGTATTGATGCAAACAGTCAACAGCGGCCCCCTGAAAGAAGAACGGGAAATTGTACACGGCATTCTTCAGGCGATATACGAAGCCAAGAAATCCATTTTTATTCAAACGCCTTATTTTATTCCTCCCGAACCCATGACGGAAGCCCTTCAGGCGGCGGCTATACGGGGGGTGGACGTGAGGATTATGATCTCGAAACGGTCTGATGTTCCGTTGGTGCAGATGGCATCGCGATCGTTTATCAAAAGAATTCTGCAAGCCGGCGTGAAGGTCTATTTATACGAAAAAGGGTTTCTGCATTCTAAGTTGATGATGTTTGACGACTCTCTTACGTTGCTCGGCTCCGTCAATTTCGATTCGCGGAGCTTTGAACATAATTTCGAAGTCGAGGCGTTTGCCTACGATGAAGCGTTAGCCTCTCAAGCCAAAGAGATATTTGTAGAGGATCAACGTTATTCACAGTCGGTGTCGTTAAAGGAATGGATGAAACGACCGAAGATAAAGCGGTTTCTCGAATCCTTGGTAAGACTGTTTGCGCCTTTGCTGTAAAAGAGGGGATTAGACAAATTACAAATTACGAATTACGAATTACGAATTACGAATTACGAATTACGAATTACAAATTACGAATTACAAATTACAAATTACAAATGAAGACCGGAGACTGGAGACCGGAGACTAGTGACCGGTGACCGGAGACAAAAAAGGAAAGAAATGGAGCGTATTTTTATTGTCGGATATATGGGAGTGGGAAAGAGTACGGTAGGCAGAGGTCTGGCGGCATTAATGGGGCTTTCTTTTATCGATCTGGATCAATTTATTCAGAGTAAATATCATAAAAGTATTCCTGATCTTTTCAAAGACAACGGAGAAGAAGGATTCCGTACCATCGAACGAAAGGCTCTTATCGAGGTGTCGGAGTTTGAAGATGTCATTGTCTCAACCGGCGGAGGAGCGCCTTGTTTCTATGATAATATGACTGTCATGAATAATGCCGGGACTACCGTTTACATGAAAGCGGATGTTGAGGAACTTGCCGACCGCTTGCAGGCTTCGAAAACCGTTCGTCCGCTTATTGCCGGGAAGACACGCGAGGAACTCATCCCCTTTATTTCGGCGCATTTATCGGCCCGGGAACGTTTTTACAATGAAGCAAAAATTATTTACTACACCGATCGATTGGTGACTAAACAGCAGGTGCATATAACGATCGACGGCATCGCACAGCAGATTAAAAATTACAGATATGTTAAGTGACGGATTAAAAAGCACGTCTTTTTTCGTACGGGAAATGGCGCTGAAAGTAGAACAGCAGCAAGTTTCATTAGTTATCGGGATTCCTTGCGAAGACGAGGCTACGGAAAAGCGTTTAGGCTTGACTCCGGAAACGGTGGCTTTGCTGGTTGAGGCCGGGTATCGGGTATTGTTGGAAACCTGCGCCGGAGCGGGGATACAATATTCGGATGCCTATTATGCCGAATCGGGCGCCGAGATTGTAGAAACGCATCAAGAAGTTTTCCAGGCCGATCTCATACTCAAAATTGCTTCCCCTACCTTGGAGGAAGTGGAGATGATGCGCCCGCGAACAACGGTGTTTTCATTCCTTCAAATACACAAACTCTCTTCAGCCATTTTGGCGTTGATGTCTGAAAAGCGTATCAATGCGTTGGCGTATGAGCTGCTTAATGATCATACCGGCATGTCGCCTTTCGTGACGGCCATATCGGAGATAGAAGGGGCATCGTCCATTACGTTGGCGGCGGAGTTGTTGAGCAATGCCCACGGGGGAAAGGGGATCTTGTTAGGTGGTATCCCGGGAGTATCGCCCACGGAAGTGGTGATTGTGGGAGCCGGCGTCGCCGGTACGATGGCTGCGAAAGCCGCTTTGGCATTAGGAGCGCTTGTTAAAGTATTCGATAACGATATTTCCAAGTTGCGTACCATTCGCCACGAATTGGGCTATATGGTTTATACCTCTACGTTACAACCGAATGTGTTGAGAAATGTATTCCGCTCTGCCGATGTGGTGATTGGCTCCATGCAATATGTCAACAAGACCCATTTCTACCGTATTTCATCCGATCTGGTGCGCGAAATGAAGAACGGATCGCTCATTATCGACTTGCGAATGGCGCAAGGGGGCTGTTTTGAAACGACAATGGAGGCTTGCCTTCCCGGTTATCCTCCGATTTTTGAAAAATTCGGCGTGTTGCATTTTTGTGAACTCAGCCTTAGCTCGAGGGTCGCGCGTACGGCGTCTATCGCCTTGAGCAATATCTTTATATCGTTGTTCTCTTCCATGACCGATAGCGGCGGACTGGAATATCTCGCCCGTTTTAACAGAGGTTTTGCATCCGGATTTTACATGTATTGCGGTAAGATGGTCAATTCCTATGTCGGCAACCATTTTAATTACCCGGTGCATAATATCGGCTTGTTTTTGCCGGGATGCTGAAGAGGTGATAAATAAAAAAGGAAAAATCCGGATTATCGGATTCTTCCTTTTCTGTTATTTTAAATGAAGAACGATCGTTACTTCACCTTATCGACAATCGCTTTAAAAGCTTCCGGATGGTTCATCGCCAAATCCGCCAATACCTTCCGGTTGATATTCACTTCGTTTTTGTGCAAAGCGCCCATCAATTGTGAATAGGAGATGCCGTTTTCACGCGCGGCAGCGTTGATACGCTGAATCCATAGCGCTCGGAAATTACGTTTTTTATTCTTTCTGTCACGATAGGCATAGGTCAATCCTTTTTCCCACGTGTTCTTGGCTACGGTCAACACGTTTTTCCGTGCGCCGATATAGCCTCTTGTAAGTTTTAATACTTTTTTTCTTCGGTTGCGCGATGCAACATGATTTACTGATCTGGGCATAATGTTTGTTTGTTTTGAATGTCAGCGTCTCTGCCGGGCAGAGATCTTTGGAGCATACATCCTGTTAATAAACCTGTTTAGAACGTTTGCGATACGTTACTTAACGAACCCCTAACAGGGCTTTCACGTTTTTCACGTCCACTTTGTCAATCAGACCTGTCTGCGTCAGATTTCTCTTCCGTTTTTTGGTCTTCTTCGTCAAAATGTGACTTTTGAACGCATGCTTTCTTTTGATTTTTCCTGTTCCGGTAAAGGTAAACCTTTTTTTAGCACCGGAATTAGTCTTAATTTTTGGCATTTTGCTATACTTTATTAATGAAAAAATTATTACTTTTTCGAACTATTCCATAGTCGCCCGGGAATAGCCGAATGAAATTCAATGAAAATATCGAAAAAGTGTGCAAATGTAATGCTTTTATTTCAAAGTGCCTCACTTTTTCCTTCTTTTTTGGATATCCCGCTCTCTTAAGGGCTGAAAACTTAGAATCTGTTTAAATTTCTTTCGCGATTCAAAAAGAATTATTTTTTAGCAGTGTTCTTTCTCGTTTTGGCGATAATAGCGGGCTATTTGAGCCAAATAAGAGGAAGAAGAATACAAAAAAGAAACTTTTTGAAGGCGAAGAATAGTTTAATTACAGTCTTCGTAAGAAATTTAAACAGTTTCTTATTTAGAAGCAGCCGCTTTCTTGGGGGCGAGCATAATAGACATCCGTTTTCCTTCCATAATAGGTAATTGTTCGACCTTTGCATAATCTTCCAAATCGTTGGCAAAGCGTAACAACAATACCTCTCCTTGTTCTTTGAACAAAATGGAACGGCCTTTAAAGAATACATAGGCTTTCACTTTCGCACCGTCTTCCAGAAAGTTGATGGCATGCTTGAGTTTGAAATTATAATCGTGATCGTCGGTCTGAGGTCCGAAACGAATCTCTTTCACAATGACTTTCACCGATTTCGCCTTTTGTTCTTTCAGCCTTTTTTTCTGTTGATAAAGAAATTTCTGATAATCCAGTATTTTGCATACGGGGGGAGCCGCTGTGGGTGAAATTTCCACCAGGTCTAACTCTTTCTCCTGCGCCATTCGTAGTGCTTCACGGGTAGGATAAATACCCTGCTCTATATTATCTCCGACTAAACGGACTTCCGGCACACGAATTCGCTCGTTAATACGATGTAGTTCTTTTGAATCTCTGGGATTATTCTTCATTCAGCTGATGTTAAATTTTCTCTGTGTTTTATAATCTGATTTTTATTGATTTCTATTTATTTCCAATAATTCTGTTTAGAAACTGTTTCTTACTTTACCTGAGAAGATACCATATCTTCTACTTCACGCAAAATATTTTCTGCAAAGATAGATAGTTTTACGGAGCCTTGATCGTTTCCGCCCTGTTTTCTTACGGAAACTTCTTCATTGGCTGCTTCTTTTTCTCCAACGATTAGCAGATACGGAATGCGTTTGAGTTCGTTGTCGCGGATTTTTCGTCCGATCTTTTCATTCCGGTCATCGACTTCGGCGCGAATGTCGTATTTTTTCAATGTTTTCACGACCTGATAGGCATATTCATTGAATTTCTCACTAATAGGCAGTACCGTAGCCTGTACCGGCGCGAGCCAAAGCGGGAATTTTCCGGCCGTATGCTCAATGAGTACCGCAACAAAACGCTCCATGGAGCCGAAAGGCGCCCGATGAATCATTACCGGACGGTGTTTCTGATTGTCGGCGCCGGTATATTCCAGTTCAAAGCGTTCGGGAAGGTTGTAATCTACCTGTATCGTTCCCAATTGCCAACGACGTCCCAAGGCATCTTTTACCATGAAGTCGAGCTTCGGGCCATAGAAAGCGGCCTCACCGAGTTCGACTTTGGCCTTGAGTCCTTTTTCGCGACACGCTTCCACAATCGCATTCTCCGCCTTTTCCCAGTTTTCGTCGCTACCGATATATTTTTCTTTGTTATCGGGGTCGCGGAGCGATATCTGCGCTTCGAAGTCCTTAAAGTCGAGCGCATTGAAGATGATGAAGATGATATCCATCACTTTCAGAAATTCCTCTTTCACCTGATCGGGCGTGCAGAAAATGTGCGCGTCGTCTTGGGTAAATCCGCGAACACGTGTCAGTCCGTGCAATTCGCCGCTTTTTTCGTATCGATACACGGTTCCGAACTCCGCCAGGCGCAAGGGCAATTCTTTGTATGAACGGGGGAAAGCCTTGAATATCTCGCAGTGATGCGGACAATTCATCGGTTTGAGCAAAAACTCCTCTCCTTCTTCAGGCGTGTGGATGGGTTGGAAAGAATCCTTTCCGTATTTTGCATAATGTCCCGAGGTGACATATAACTGTTTGGCCCCTATATGCGGAGTGATGACCTGTTGGTAATCGAATTGTCTCTGAATTTTTTTCAGAAAATCCTCCAATTGCAGGCGCAACTGCGTTCCCTTGGGCAACCAAAGAGGCAATCCGGCGCCTACGGTAGGTGAAAAAGTAAACAGTTGCAGTTCCTTGCCGATTTTGCGATGGTCGCGTTTTTTCGCTTCCTCGAGCAGCAGCAGGTATTCGTCCAACATTTTCTTTTTAGGAAAGGTGATGCCATACAAACGGGTGAGCTGCGGACGTTTCTCATCGCCGCGCCAATAAGCGCCGGCTGCCGATAGCACCTTTACGGCTTTGATATACGACGTATTGGGCAAGTGCGGCCCGCGGCACAAGTCGGTAAACCGGCCTTGCGTATAGGTCGTGATCGTCCCGTCGGCCAGTTCGTCGATGAGTTCGACTTTATAGTTTTCGTTTCTCTCGGAGAACATTTTCAGTGCGTCGCTCTTCGAAACGGATTCTCTGCGGATATCTTCTTTTGCGGCGATGAATTCCATCATTTTCTTTTCGATGGCGGGGAAGTCCGATTCTTTGATGATCACCCCTTCTCCGGGATCGACATCATAATAGAACCCGTTTTCAATGGCGGGGCCGATACCGAATTTGATTCCCGGATAGAGTTCCTGCAACGCTTCGGCCATTAAATGCGCCGACGAGTGCCAGTAGGCATGTTTGCCCTCTTCGTCTTCCCATTTGAGTATCTGCACCTCGGCATCGTCTTCGATGGGGCGGGTCAAATCGCGCGTCTCGCCGTTCACACTTACGGCAAGGGCTTCCTGCGCCAGGCGATGACTGATACTTTCGGCAATCTGCAATCCGGTAATACCTTTTTCATATTCCCTTACGGATGCATCGGGAAAAGTAATTTTTATCATTGTGATGTGTCGTTTATCTTTCTCTTTTTATTTTTAGAATGCAAATGTACGGTTTTTGAGCGAATATACGCAACTTAATAAGTAATATTTCAGTTTTGCAAGTGGTTACATTCGACTGTTTGTCGCTATTCGTATGATTACAAAGTGTCGTCCCTGCGGGACTTTATTGCTCTCAGCTTGTTGCCCGTAAGCTAAAGCATAAGGTTAATAGAGTGTCGTCTCAAACAACAGAATGGCTGTAAATCAAAAATCACATTTTTAGCACCAATAATGTGATTTTTCTGTATCTTTACAGTCGGGATAAAATTGTAAAGTTATGCAAAGGAAATTATTAGAACAATTATTAGCATGGAAAAGCAGTAGAAAACGTTTACCACTACTGTTGGAAGGCGCACGACAAGTTGGTAAAACCTACCTTCTAAAAACACTTTTCGGGGAAAAATACTTTCAAAAAGTAGTCTATGTTAATTTTGAAAGGACAGATTTAGAATTAGTCGCTTTATTTGAAGGGAACATTGAACCCCAGCGGATTATTAATTATTTGTCTTTGAAATTTAACACTTCTGTAAATCAAAGCGATACCTTGATAATTTTTGATGAGATTCAGGAAGTGCCTCGTGCATTGACTTCATTAAAATATTTTGCAGAAGATGCACCGGAATATTATATTGTGGCTACGGGAAGTTTGCTTGGCATTGCTTTACATAGCGGGACCTCGTTTCCTGTTGGAAAAGTTAATAGATTACGCTTGTACCCAATGGATTTTGAGGAATTTTGTTGGGCAAACAATATGCAAAATCAAACAACAGAGGCGCATGATGCAATTCAATTATTAAAAAAACCACTGATTACAAGCGGATTTAAAGATGTTTTTCAGCAATATCTCGCAATAGGAGGCATGCCCGCTGTCGTATCGGAATGGGTTGAAAACAAAAATCTTACTATTGTAGAAATGATTCTGAAAAACATTCTTGCCGACTACAAAGATGATTTCAGCAAGCATACAAGTAACACGGAATCGCGAAGAATAGGGAATTTGTGGCAAAGCGTACCACAGCAATTTGCCAAAGAAAATCATAAATTTATTTACAAAACTATCGAGCCGTCTGCACGCGGACGTGATTATGCTTTTGCTCTTGATTGGTTGCTTGATGCAGGGTTGATTTATAAAATCAATCTCACTGCTCACGGCGACAAATTGCCGCTGTCTTTTTATTCGGATAACTCCGATTTTAAAATTTATGCCCTTGACGTTGGATTGATGAGACAGTTGGCAAGTTTGCCTGCCTCAATTGTAGTTGGCGATGATAATATTTGGTCAAATTTTGGTGGTGCTTTTGCCGAAAACTTTGTATTACAGCAATTGCGTTCACTTGGTTTTGACGAAGCATACTACTGGGCAAGCAATGCCGACAATCCAAATCAACCCAAAGGGAAAAGTGAACTCGATTTTATTATTTCGGACGAAAATGTAATTTTCCCAATTGAAGTAAAATCGGGCGAACAAGTAAAAGGACAAAGTTTGAGAGTATTTCGTAAAAAATATAGTCCCGAATTAAGCATTCGTTTTTCGCTCAAAAGTTTAGAGTATAACGAGGGACTTTTAAATATTCCACTTTATTATTCATTTTTATTCGCCGACTTGATAAAGCAGAAAGAAAAATTATCTATTTCGGATTTTGCATTTAAGAATAATGACGCCACCCGCACCTAACAAGCGGTTACATTCGGCTGTTTGCCGCTATTTGCTTCGCGTTATTTGCCGGGCGATACGGAGTAAAGCCGATAGCACTTGGCGGCCGATTAAAAATTCAGTCCCGATAGCCGCAGGAATAACGTGTAGGCGGGTTTGGATGTCGACAGTTCGAAATGATCTTTTAACCGGATGCCGTCGATTGTTGTCCGGTAGTACGTATTGTAAGGGTTATAGTTGGTTACTCCCATCCCTATTGCTAACTGACACGATTGATGAGTGTCCGTCTTCTTCCTGTAAAACAGGCTTAACTGCAAATAATAAGCGGGATTGAAGCGGGTAAAAACGGTTTTGCTTTTTACCTTTTCTTCATTCGTAACCACATTGCGCGATTCTACCGACCCGCTGTTGAAAGGAATGGGTTCGAACGAAAAACCCGCATCGGCTGCAAGGCCGAAATGTTTATAAGTGGGCGAAGACAGTTTGATGCCGGTAAGGCAATTTAAGTTCAATATATGTTTATCTTCAATATAATAGACAATCTGCGGGTCGTTCGGCGATTCCAAATACTTGTCGATGCCGGAATAAGTAGCCGCTCCTCCTATCGTCAGCCCGACAAAAGGGTTCAGCCAGTAATTATATTTCCCTACGCCAACGTTGCCTGAACGCCCGTCCATAAAAACAAGAAGAGAAAAAAGATAACGTAAGGAATGGATTGCTTAT
>ENA-UOOM01002387-UOOM01002387.1-fermentation-metagenome-genome-assembly--contig:-NODE-2387-length-15585-cov-4.546362_pt1 | contig 15585 bp, 15 predicted proteins | sample MGYA00245781_ERZ724031 | MGnify/ENA primary metagenome ERZ724031 (study PRJEB28704, sample SAMN03018317) | fermentation metagenome | biome: anthropogenic terrestrial biome; feature: soil; material... | reverse complement strand
TCTTGCAAGAATTAATTGAGCAGGGATGCTTAGTGCAAATTACTGCTAGTTCTTATATGGGAACCTTTGGCAAAAAAATTGAAGAAATGTCACGCAAGTTTATCGAAGCAGGCCAATGTGCCTGTTTCGCTTCGGATGCGCACGATTTGCCAAAGAGACAATACCAATATAGTGAAGCATTAAAAAAGTTGAGCAGGGAATTTGGGAGTGATCTTGCTCAGCAGTATCAAGATAATGCTCGTGCATTTGTAAATGGGGACAATGTGCAGCTAGATTGGCAACCACTTGGCAAAAAGAAAAAATTTGGGCTATTTTAATCTGCAAATCTGCAGATTTATGCCATTGATTAAGTATTTGTGCTATTTTTGAATAAAAAGAGTGTTTATTTTACAGAGAAGTACTATAAATATATGACATTGAGGGTAAGAGGAAAAATGATGGCATTGGAGAAACTAAAAGTTAATCCGGCCAAAGTGCATGGGTGGTATGTTTATCACGCAGTGAAAAGATTGTTTGATATTATCGCGAGTGCAATCGGATTGATTCTGCTGTCTCCATTATTTTTATTTTTAATAATAAAAATAAGACATGAAGACGGTGGACCAGTATTCTATTCACAAGAGCGAATTGGAAAGAATGAAAAACCATTCAAGATGTGGAAGTTTCGTTCAATGGTTGTCAATGCAGATCAAATGATTGATCAATTAGAGGATCAAAACGAAATTAACGGTGCAATGTTTAAGATCAAGGATGATCCAAGAATTACTAAAATTGGTCATACAATTCGTAAATATAGTCTTGATGAATTACCTCAACTTTATAATGTATTAATTGGTGATATGTCGTTAGTTGGTCCACGTCCGCCTCTACCATCAGAAGTAGAAGAGTATACCGATTATGATAAGCAAAGATTACTTGTTATGCCAGGTTGTACAGGGTTATGGCAAGTTACCAAGCGTAATGAAGCTGACTTTGATGAAATGGTTTGGCTTGATATTGTTTATATTAACCATTCTGGAGCATTTGAAGATTTGAAGTTGATTATTAAAACAGTGTTGATTATGGTTCATCCGAATGGTGCGTATTAAGAAATAAAACCAGTTGGCTAATTGGTCAACTGGCTTTTTTGAGAAAATTGGATTATAGGAAATAATGTATGATGAAAGACATATTTATTGTAGGTTCTAAGGGAATCCCAGCTCAATATGGCGGTTATGAAACTTTTGTAGACAATTTGGTAACAAAGCAAGTATCAAAAGATATTAAATATCATGTAGCTTGTATGACATTTGATAAAGATACAAAAGATTATGATTATAATGGTGCAGATTGTCATGAAATTCATGTACCTAATATTGGTGGCCCTAAGGCTATTCTCTATGATTTGAAAGCTTTAGATTGGGCTCTAAGCAAGATTAAAAGTAATAATTTAAGAAATGGTATTATATATATTCTTGCTTGTCGAATAGGTCCATTTATTCACAATTATATTCCTAAATTTCATAAATATGGTTTTCAAGTTTGGGTTAATCCTGATGGACATGAGTGGCTTAGGGCAAAATGGTCAAAGCCAATTCGTGAATATTGGAAAATTAGTGAAAGTGGTATGGTAAAAAATGCTGATTTACTAATTTGTGATAGTAAAAATATTGAAAAATATATTCATGAAAGTTATCAAAAATTTGATCCTAAGACTACTTTTATTGCTTATGGTGCAGATGTGAAGAAATCCTCTTTAACTGCTGATGATGCTAAGGTGAAAGATTGGTATGCTAAGCATGATGTAAAACCTAATGACTATTTCTTGATTGTAGGTAGATTCGTTCCAGAAAACAATTATGAAACAATGATTCGTGAGTTTATGGCTAGTGATGTTCAAAAAGATCTGATTATCATTACTAACGTTGAGCATAACAAGTTCTACGAAGAACTGAAAGAAAAAACTCATTTTGATAAAGACGAGCGTATTAAGTTTGTAGGAACAGTTTACGACAAGGACTTGTTGAAATATATTCGTGAAAATGCTTACGGATATTTACATGGTCACTCAGTTGGTGGAACTAATCCGTCATTATTAGAAGCACTGGCTGACACTAAACTGAATCTTTTATACAATGTTGGCTTTAATAAAGAAGTAGGAGAAAATGCTGCACTTTATTGGAGTAAAAAGTCTGGAAATTTGTCAGCCTTAATTAATGAAGTAGATTCAATGAGTATATCTCAGATTAATAACTTTGATATTGCAAGTACTAAACGAATAAAGGATAGATATAGTTGGAAATATATAGTTAGAAAATATGAAGAGCTTGAAACAAAATAGGCAACAATTATGAGCTTAAAACAAACATTTAAAAAACAAGGTGGATTTAAGTTAATTAGACAATATTTAAAAGGTGGGGCTTTAGGTACAGCAATTTGTGAATTTATATTACTTGGAAAAAGTAGAACAGCATTGGAAATTTTACGTTTAGCAGCACAATTAAAGACTAAGCAAAAGCTAAACAAAAAATATGGGTACCTTTTAAACAAATTTGATGCTAACTATGATAATTCTATTTCTCATCATAGTAGTAATAAAGTATGGGTGTGTTGGTTTCAAGGAATGGAAAATGCCCCTGATATAGTAAAAAAGTGTTATAGTTCTTTAAAGAAAAATCTATCAAATAAGGAAATCATTGTTATAACAAAGGACAATTTCAAAAAATATGTTCAATTCCCTCAATATATATATGACAAATGGGAAAAAGGGATTATTACTAATACACATATGACGGATTTACTTCGTTTGGAACTGTTAATTAAATATGGCGGTACTTGGATTGACGCTACTGTCCTTTGTACTCAAAAAGAAGAAAATATACCCAAATATTTTTTTGAATCAGATTTATTCTTTTATCAAAGTCTTAAACCTGGACGTGATGGGCAATCAACTTATGTTTCAAGTTGGTATATGTCTGCAAAATCTAATAATAGAATTCTTAGAGCTACACGGATGTTGTGCTATGAATATTGGAAAGACAATAAATCATTGGTAGATTATTATTTACTGCATGATTTTTTATCAATAGTTTTAGAACACTATCCTGATATTTGGCACCAAATAATCCCACGTGATAATTCTACCCCACATGAATTGCTGTTGAGATTATTTGACAAATATGATCCATATGTTTGGAAAAGTATAGTATCCCAGTCACCCTTCCATAAGTTGACCTATAAATATCAATCGAAAGATATAAAGCGCGAAAATTGTTTTTTGAATTATATTTTAAAGGATAATGATATAAAAAATGAAGAGAAAAATTGATTATGTTAAACAAGCTTTCCGGGAAGGAAACCTTTATCCTAAATTGATATGTTATTTTCTTGAAAAGATAGGTTTATCAAGTGAAACTATTAGAAGACTTCAACTTAGAAATTATTATTATAGAAAATTGAAGAAGGAGTATTATTCCAAAATAGATCAAGAAGTAATCGATCTGAAACTTAGGCAAGGAAATAATATTGTTTGGTTCTTTTGGGATGATGGCTTAGAAAATGCACCTCAACTGGTAAAAAGATGCTATGCAAATTTAAAGAAATTTAAGCCAACTGGTTATGAAGTGGTATTGCTTAATAAAAATAATATGGAAGAGTATGTAGATATTCCACAATATGTTTTGGATAAATATAGGAGGGGATGTATTCCATCTGCCAATTTTTCAGATATATTACGTCTTTTATTACTTGTACAATATGGTGGTATATGGATGGATGCAACAGTATATCTTTCCAGTAATTTAGACGATTTCAAAAATCTAGATCAAATGTTTGTGTTTTCAAATGAATATAGAAATGATGACATTATAAATTTTGACAGTTGGTTTATTGTGGCTAAACCTAATAATTTACTTTTGAAAAAGACTTTAAATTTGATGTTAATGTATTGGAAAAAAGAAAATGTATTACGTGAATATTTTCTTTGTCATTTATTTTTTAAAATGGTAACAGAAAAATACCCACAAGAATGGGAAGATACAAATAAGTTAACAACACTACTTCCACATTCTCTTTATCATATGCAGTATGAAGTTTTTAATAAGGAAAAGCTAAAAAAAGATTTTGAATTATGTTGTGTCCATAAAATGTCTTATAAAAATTTACATACTAATTATAAAAATACTTATTTAGATGCAGTAATGAAAGGGATAACGTATGAAGATCTCTGTTAATAAATTCTTATCTTCGTATATTTCAATTTCTTTTATAATTCTTTTGTTTCAAGTTCCATTAGCTTTAATGGCGAACATATTTAATTATTACGATGAGTTTTTTGAAATCTCGTTAATATTAATTTTTTTGTTTTCTAAATCGAAAATAAGGAAAAATACTGTAGGTATAATATTTGGATTAATAGCAGTAATAATAATTGGTATATTTGGAAATTGTATAAGTAAAATAAATTTTAGTTTTTTTCCGATTTCTTTAGATTTGATTGGAATTTTAAAACCTTTTGTTGCACTTGTTGTCTTAAAAGATATATGTGACAGTTCTATAGTTTCAATGATTTATAATAAAATATCTAAAATTTTTGAAATATATATATTAGCTGGTGTAGTACTATATCTTCCGTTATTAATTTTTGCAAGGAATTTAGTATTTCAACAAGAACGTTTTGGTATTCCCTCGTATAGTTTTATTGCAGGTAATCCAGGTATGCTGGGATTATATGTTATCACTATAGCAGCATTTTTATCTTTAAAAGAAGAATATTACACATCTTTTAAAGGAAAAATAATTTTAATTAGTGTAATTATATTATGCATATTAACGACTAAGGGATCATCTATTATTTTTGTAGGCATTTTTATATTACTTATTTTATTTATGAATAATAAGGTGAAATTGTGGCACATAATAATAGCAATTCCATTGGTGGCTTTTTTAAGTCAATATCAAATAAGCAATTATATTGAAAATTCAACTTCTCCAAGAATTTTATTACTTCAAAATGGAATTAATTTAGCAAATGAAAGTTTTCCAATTGGAAAGGGATTCGGAACATTTGGAGATCAAGTTTCTTATAATTATTACAGTGAGTTGTATTATCAAACTGGTTTAAGTGAAGTATGGGGGTTTAGGCCAATAGATAATGCTATGGTTATAAATGATAATTATTGGCCAATGTTATTAGCACAATTTGGATATATAGGTACTTTAATTATATTTGTGATTTATATTTATTTGTTTTATTTAATAAACAAATATAAGGATAGCTATAAACTAAGGAAAATTATGATGATTTCTTTATTTATGGCTTTTATGTACACCAGTTTGGCAAACGCGTATTTAACAGGAACTCTAGGAGAATTTGCCTTTGCAGTATTAGGATTATACATAGCTATGCAGAAATCAAGTAGGAGAAAATTATGAGAGCACGAGTAATAGCATATTATTTACCTCAATATTATCCAACTCCGGAAAACAATAAGTTTTGGGGAAAAGGATTTACAGAGTGGACAAATGTTGCAAAAGCTAAACCTTTATTTAGAGGTCATTATCAACCTCAAATTCCAGCTGATTTAGGTTTTTATGATTTGAGATTACCGGAAGTTAGGGAAGAACAGGCTAAATTAGCTAGAGAAGCCGGAATAGAAGGATTTTGTTATTGGCATTATTGGTTTGGAAATGGCAAAACTACACTTGATTTACCATTTAATGAAGTATTGAAATCAGGCAAACCGGATTTTCCATTTTGCTTAGGATGGGCTAATCATAGTTGGACGACAGAAACATGGGATAAAGCGCGTACTTTTTCTAAAGAAACTAGGATATTTGATCAGACTTATCCTGGAGAAAAAGATTATGTTGAACACTTTGAAAAAGTCTTACCAGCTTTTAAGGATCATAGATATATAACTGTGGAAGGTAAGCCACTTTTTATTATATATGATCCGGATTCCTTTAAAGATGTTTCAAATTTTATAAAAATATGGAATAGGCTTGCTAGAGAAAGTGGATTAAAAGGCGTATATTTCGTTGGAAAATGTGATACTTTACCTAAATTAAATTTAAAAGAAGCAAATAAGGCAGAAAAACTTATTATGCCACGCTACCAAAAATTATTGGATGAAGGATTTGATGGTGTAAATTCAAATACATTGAAGTATGCAGAACTAAGAGCCACGGGAGTTTTACATAAGGCATTTCACTCAATTGCTAGAAGATTCTTTGGGGGCTTGGTTTTGGATAAATATAAATATAAAGATATAATAGATCATTTCGTAACCCCAGAAGACTATAAGGATAGAATATATCCTCAATTAATACCGAGAAGAGATAGGTCCCCTAGATCCGGTAGAAAAGCTATGATTTATTATGATAGTACGCCTGCTCTTTTTAAACAAGCGGCTGAAAATGCAATAAAGTGTGTAGAAAATAGGGATTACGATCATCGATTGATTTTCCTAAATGCATGGAATGAATGGGGAGAAGGAGCCTATATGGAACCGGATCTTAAATTTGGACATGGATATATTGATGCATTACATGAGGCATTAAATAGTAAAGAAAACAAATAATACTTATGGAGAAAAATATGGAAGAAAGAGTAGGACTTAAGGAGAGTCAAAGGGTAGCTAAAAATATATTAGACGTTATTGTAAAGATCTGTAATAAATTTAATTTAAGATATTATCTTTTTTACGGTACCTTAATAGGGGCAATTCGACACCAAGATTTTATACCCTGGGATGATGATCTAGATATTATAATGCCAAGGGAAGATTACAATAGATTTGTTTATATGGTACATGACGATCCTAATTTGTTAGAAGGTTTACAATTGTTTGACCCAGTGCTTTCAAAAAAATATCCATATATGATTGGGAGAGTTAGTGATCCGAAATATAAAATAATTATGGATAATGAAAACCCCTATGGTATGGGGTTATTTGTTGATATTTATCCTTTTGACGGTTTAGGAAATAATTGGAGATCAGCTTATAGATTAGGATTAAAGGGAGATAGGCTTTCTTCCTTGTGTTACCAATCTACTAGAAAAAAGTGCAAAATAGAGGTAACGACTTCTTTATTTAGAAAGATTATTAAATATCCTGTTTTTAAGATCTCAAAAATTATTGGCGTTGATTATTTTAAAACCAAAATTTTTGAATTAGAGAAAAATAACAAATTTACTTTTGATAATAGTGACTATGTTGGTTGCTTAGTTTGGCTTGCTGGTGGTAAAAAAGATATTTTTAAAAAATCGTGGCTGGGAAATGGTGTATTAAAACAATTTGGGGATAATAGATATATTGTGCCAACTGATTATGATAAAGTTTTACGACATATATATGGTAATTATATGAAGTTACCCCCGAAAAAGGATAGAATAGGTCACCATAATTATTATGTTATTCGTAATGATTAAAATAATTTTATATTTTAGGATGGATGAATATGAAGAAAAAATCAATGGCATTAAATGCTTTTTTAAATGGCCTTAGAGGCATACTTAGTATAATTTTTCCATTGGTTACCTTTCCATATGTTTCTAGAATATTAAGTGTTAGAGGAATTGGAAAATATAATTTTTCTAATTCATATGTTAGCTATTTTGTACTTTTGGCAAGTTTAGGTGTTAGTACTTATGCTGTACGAGAAGGTGCAGAGTTTAGAAATAATAAAAGAAAAATAGGCCAATTTGCAAGTGAAGTATTTACAATAAATATATGTTCTACATTAGTGTCGTATGTTTTATTATTTATAAGCTTAGTAGCATTTATCAAGCTTCATAGTTATTTAAGTTGTATTCTAATTTTTAGTATACAAATATTTTTTACTACGATAGGGACGGACTGGATTTATACAATTTATGAAGATTACGCTTATATAACAGTTCGAAGCATAATATTTCAGTTAATATCAATAGTCTTACTTTTTATTTTTGTAAGAGAATCTGGTGATTATTTAAATTATGCGGCAATAACTGTATTTTCGGCTGTTGGATCTAATTTATTGAATTATTTTCATGCAAAAAAGATATGTAGAATTAAACTAATTTGGCATTTTAATTGGAAACGACATATTATCCCAATTTTAGTTATTTTTGCGTCCAATGTTGCCATTACAATATACGTAAATTCAGATATAACTTTATTGGGGTTAATGAAAAATAATTATGTAGTGGGAATTTATAGTGTTTCTTCCAAAATATATAGTATGGTACAGAATTTTACGAATTCTATATTAGCAGTAACAATACCACGATTAGCTATGTTGTACGGTCAAAAGCGCACAGCTGAATATAAAAATGTACTTTCTAAAGTTATAAATAGTATGATCTTATTTATAATTCCTACTGTAACAGGCTTATTTGTTTTAAGTAAAAATGCGATTTTAATTATTTCAAGTAGTAAATATATTAGAGCTACAAATTCGTTGAAAATTTTGTCTTTTGCTCTTTTGTTTTCTTTAATGTCAACATTTTTATCAGGTTGTGTCTTAATACCGATTAAGCATGAAAAAGATGTATTAAAAGGAACGTTAGCTAGTGCTTTTATAAATATTATTTTAAATATCCTGTTAATTCCTGTTTTAAGTGAAAATGCTGCTGCAATTTCTACGATTTTAGCTGAAGTTGTTATAATGAGCTTTTGTTTGTATTATGCTTGGAATATTGTAAAGAATATTTTTATATCTAGAAATTTTGTAAAAAATATTATAGATAGTGTAGCTGGTAGCCTAGCTATATGTATTGTTTGTATAATCATTATGAACTTTTGTTCAAATATATGGTTTCAAACTATATTATGTATAACGCTGTCTGTCATAGTATATGCTTTAATTTTGATGATATTAGGAAATAAAATATTTTTTAATTTTATCAGAGGAGTCAAAAGTAGAGTATTTAAATAGAAATATTAAGTAGATTTTAATTAAGATATATTATTAAGAAATACTGGATCACTTTATGGTGGCACAATATTTCTTAGTAATATATCTTTTTTATATATGATGTAAGGTAAGCGTCTAAAAACCAAGTACCTATCTTAACTACAATTTCTGTCATATACTGACTTCATCACTTATTTTGGAGGTTGTTAGTTATGACTGAAAAACATGAAATTGTTCCTATTGAACCAGTTCAAGATAGCCAGCTTCTCTTATCTTTGAAAAGAAACGATCTTGAATTCAAGGCTTATACTTCACTGGATCCAATGGTCTTACAAGATATCGTGGATCGGATACTATCATGATCAAATTATCAGATTTAGGTCAGGTTTACATTGTTTGCGGTAAGACTGACATGAGACGCGGGATCGATACTTTAGCTAGTATGGTAAAAGACAAGTTCAATCTTGATCCTTTTTCTGGTCAGGTATTCTTATTTTGTGGCGGTAGCCAAGAGAGATTCAAAGCTTTGTATTGGGACGGTCAAGGATACTGGTTACTCTATAAAAGATTCGAGAACGGTAAGATGAATTGGCCCAAAAACCAGGATGAAGTTAGAGAACTTAGCCCCGAGCAAGTTGACTGGTTAATGAAGGGCTTCTCAATTGAACCGAAAATTAGTGAAGCAACTGCACGTAATTTCTATTGATTTTACGTGCAGTTTTTCGTATTCTTATAACTATCGAAAAACGAGGAGGCTATTTCATCATGTCAGAAACAACATTAGAAAAGATCATCCAAGAACAAGCTACAACTATTCGTAACTTAACCGAAGAAATCTCCCTCCTCAGAGAACAAGTAGCGTACTTAACGCAAAAGAGATACGGCAAGTCATCTGAACAAACGGCTATGTCCGGTCAGACAAGTCTGTTTGAAGAAGAAAATACTGATGAAGACGGAGATCTTCCCAGGAGAAGAATCCCCAGAAGACATTATTACCTATAAGCGCCGCAAGCATAAGGCTAAAAGACAAGATGTTCTGGCAGTTTTCCCGTCTGAAGAAGTTCATCATGAGTTATCAGAGAAAGAGCAATATTGTTCAGATTGTCATGAAAAGCTCAAAGAGATCGGTTCATGGCCTGCGCGTAAGGAACTAGTCTTTATTCCAGCTCAACTTAAGAGATTAGATCACATCCAGCATGCTTGTAAGTGTGAACATTGCAGTTTAAATAGTGAAACAGATAAGATCATTAAAGCTCCTGTTCCTAAGGCAGCGCTAGCACATAGTTACGGCTCTTCGTCAATTATTGCTCATACAATTTATCAAAAATATGAGTTGAAGGTGCCGGCTTACGGACAAGAAAACGATTGGCAAAAGCTAGGACTTCCTATCCATCGCCAAGACTTGATTAACTGGCATATGAAGGTCACAGACTATTACTTCAAGCCTGTTTACAGTCTACTTAAAGAAATATTGTTAACTCAAGCGGTCCTTCACGCCGATGAAACGAGTTACCGCGTCCTTGAGAGTGATACCCAGAAGACTTACTACTGGACTTTTTTATCAGGTAAACAAGAGAAGAAACCAATAACTTTTTATCATCATCGTAGCAGCCAAGTAGCGACTGACTTCCTAGGCAATTATTCAGGATATTTGCACTGCGATATGTGGCAAGCCTACAAACAATTACCTGAAGCAACACTAGTGGGTTGTTGGGCTCATGTTAGAAGAAAGTTCAAAGAAGCAGTGCCACCCACTACTAAAGGAAAATCCTTATCAAAGCAAGGCGTTCACTACTGCAATCAGATGTTTACTCTAGAGAAATCTTGGGAAAACCTTTCTAATGAAGAACGCCATCAAAAACGCCAAGAGAAACTAAAGCCACTATTTGATGAATTCTTTAAATGGTGTAGAACAAATCAGCCTTTGGTTTTACCAGGATCCAAACTTGGAAGAGCTATTGCTTACGCACTTAATCATGAAGATACTTTCAAGAATGTTTTACTTGATGGTAAATTAGTTTTATCCAACAATCTCGCAGAACGAGCAATCAAGACTTTGGTAATTGGCCGAAAGAATTGGTTATTTTCGCAAAGTTTCGAAGGTGCACAATCTTCTGCGATTATTTTGAGTTTGATTGAAACAGCCAAGAGAAACAATCTAGATCCAGAGAAATACATTGAGTATCTGCTGGATAAATTACCAAATGAAGAGAATCTGACAGACCAAGAGCATCTGTCGGCTTATTTGCCATGGACAAAAGAAGTTCAGGAAAAATGTAAAACACGAATAGAACGAAGAAAGGCAGCTTAGCTGATCAATCGATGATCAGAACAAGGCTGCCTTTTCAATATACTTTGTTTTTAGACGCTTACGATGTAAGATAATAATTTTCAGGAATTAACTTACAGAATATTTAGAATGTATTATAATGTTCATATTATGAGCGATGATTACAAAAATGAACATTTGGATATAGATGAATTTAATATAATAAAGACTATAAATGGTAATAAGCAAATAAATCAAAGAGGGCTTGCCTATTTATTGCATATGTCTTTAGGTAAGATAAATAAACTGGTAAGTATTTTGAAAGAAAAAGGGTATCTTACTACAAAGGGAAATATTTCTGTAAAAGCCAGAAAATATATCTCGAATTGTTTTCCTCGAAGAGCTACAATTTTGGCTGCAGGCTATGGGTTGAGAATGGTCCCGATTAATACAGAGGAGCCTAAAGGATTACTTGAAGTAAAGAACGAACCTTTAATTGAAAGAATAATAAAGCAATTGCATGAAGTTGGTATTACTGATATATCAATTGTAGTCGGTTTTATGAAAGAGCATTATGAGTATTTAATAGATCAATATAATGTTAAATTGATTGTAAATACTCATTACAATGCTAGAAATAATATATATTCTTTGTATTTGGCTAAAGACAGGTTGGAAAACGGTTATATTATTCCATGTGATATATGGTTTAAAAATAATCCATTTTCAACAATTGAAGATCCGTCTTGGTATTTATTCAGTGATAAATTAACTTCTAAATCAAAGTGGATTGTATCTAAGAGTTATAAAGTAAGGCATACTAAAGATAAATTAGGTAATCGCATGATAGGTATTGCTTATCTAAATAAGGCAGATGCAGATAAGTTAGTTCAACGAATGTCTTCATTAATAAAGGCCAAAAAATACGATTTATTCTGGGAAGATGCCTTAGTTGAAAAGAATAATTTTTTGATTAATGGAAGAATAATCCCTAATAGTGAACATGCCGAAATTAACTCATATGAAGAGTTACTAGAACTGGATTCTAATTCTAGTCATCTTGAAAATGAAGCAATTCAGATTATTGAAAATACGTTTAAGATTGATAAATCTGATATCCATAATATTCATACTCTAAAGAAAGGTATGACTAATCGTTCGTTTATTTTTACTGTAAAAAATAAGCGTTACATAATGCGTATACCTGGAACGGGGACTGATAAGTTGATAAATCGTCAAGAAGAATACGATGTGTATGAACAAATAAGGGATGAATCATACACCGAAAGAGTCCTTTATCTTAATCCTAAGAATGGATATAAATTATCAGAGTTCTTAGAAGGTACCAGAAATAGTAAGGCTGATAGTTGGCAAGATGTAACTAAATGTATGAATTTATTAAGAGAATTTCATCAACAAAAGCATAGTGTTAACCATAAATTTGATATTTGGAAGCAAATCGAATTTTATGATGCATTACGTAACGCCCCATCTGCTTATAAGGATTTCTTAATAACAAAAGATAATGTTCTGAAGTTAAAGCCATTTATTGAAGACAATATTTCTAATTGGACCTTATGTCATATTGATGCTAATGCAGATAATTTCCTTATTAATAAGGAAGGTAGAACTTTCTTAATAGATTGGGAATATGCAGGTATGCAAGATCCAGATATAGATATAGCAATGTTTGCAATTTACGCAGGATATAGTAAGGAACAATTTGATAAATTAATTGATATTTATTATCAAGATAAATGTGATGAAATTACACGTTACAAAATTTATGCGTATGCTGCAGTAGGTGGTTTACTTTGGAGTAACTGGTGTGAATACAAGCAATCACTTGGATTGGATTTCGGCGAATATTCTTTATCACAATATCGTTATGCCAAGGAATACAGTAAATTAGTTCTTAATTATTTGAGGGAGAAAAATGCCTAAAGTTGAAAATGCCATTATCATGGCGGCAGGTCTTGGAACTAGAATGAGACCTTTAACAAACACGATTCCTAAGCCGTTAGTAAAAGTAAATGGTCATAGGATGATTGAAACAATTATCCAAGGATTAAATAAGAATGGTATAACTGATATTACTGTTGTTACCGGATACTTAGCTAATAAATTTAATTTTCTTTGTGATAAATATACTGGGGTAAGTGTCATTAATAATCCTTATTATCAAGAGTATAATAATTTGTCTTCATTATATGTAGCACGTCACAAATTAAAAAATACCATCATATTGGACGGTGATCAGTTAATTGATAATCTTCAAGTTTTAAATCCCGTTTTTGATAAGTCGGGTTATGCTGGAACTTGGGTTAATCAATGGACAGACGAATGGATCATGCATGCAGATGACAATGGGAATGTTGTCTCCTGTGATCGTGATGGCGGTGAAAAAGGATATAGATTATATAGTGTATCTAAGTGGACAGCTTCTGATAGTACCAAACTTGCTGATTTAGTTGAAGATGAATTTAAAGCTCAAAATCGTGATATCTATTGGGATGATGTAGCTATGTTTAAATATCCTAATCAATTTAACTTAACAGTCCATACAGTTGGTCCAAACGATATCATTGAAATCGATAGCTTAGATGAATTAAAGGCCTTAGATTCAAGCTATAAAACTGTAGGAGAATAACAGTCAATGTTTTCAAAAAAGAACTTAGCTAAAATAGATTGGCCATTAGTCATTATCCCTGTTCTTGCAGTTTTTGCCTTAAGCTTCATTTTAATTAAATTACCGACAGCTTCGCAGAATTTATTACAAAGTTGGCGAAGCTTTTTGTGTGGGAAACTAACACCATACTATTTAATTATTGGCTTGCTATTTTTACTTAGCACTTTATTTTTTGGATTTTCTAAATATGGAAAAATCAAATTAGGAGAGCAAGATAGTGAACCGGAATACCCTACATTAAAATGGGGGATGATGATTTTTACCTCAACGATGTCAGCAGACATTATTTTTTATTCGTTGTGTGAATGGGTGATGTATGCAAATGAGCCGCTAATCAAATCTAAACCCAATGAATTAGAATGGTCTTTAACTTATTCTTTATTCCATTGGGGACCGATTGCATGGTCATTCTATATAATGCTTGCGGTTGCATTTGGTTATATGATCTATGTCACTAAGAATAAAAAGCAAAAATTTTCAGAAGCATGTCGTCCATTATTTGGAAAAGCGATTGATGGCTGGTTAGGTAAGATAATAGATTTAATTGCTATTTTTTCATTAATTGCGGCTACTGCGACTACGTTCTCTATGTCTATGCCGTTACTATCAACAGCTGTTAAAACCGTTTTTGGATTTGCTAATGTAAAAACACTATCTTTGATATTGATTTTGCTGGTTGTATCAATTTACCTAGTTGCTTCGGTAATAGGGATGAAGGCTATTTCTAGATTATCGATAATTGCCTTTACCTTTTTAGGACTTTTGTTAGTCTGGGTTTTGTTTGATAGTGGTAGTTTAGGTTTTATAGTAGTTTCTAGTGTTAAAGCTTTTGGTAATCTGATCGCTAATTTTATTCCAATGGCAGCAACTGTAGAAGATAGAAGTTTTACTCAAAATTGGACAGTTTACTATTGGGCATATTGGATGGTCTGGTGTGTTGCTACACCATTTTTTATTGGGAGCATCAGTAAAGGACGTACAATTCGAAATCTGATTTTTGGTGGATATTTCTGGGGCTTGCTTGGAACATATTTATCCTTCTTTATCTTGAGTAATTTTGGCATTTCTCGCCAAATTCATGGTTTGATTAATGCAGTATCTTTAGTAAATCATGGTGATAGTTACGCAAAAGTTATTGTATTGTTGATGAAAACCTTACCTCATTATCAAATAGGATTGCTTCTATTAATTCTTGCCATGATTGGACTATATTCAACAGTGTTTGATTCAATCACAATGGTAATTTCCAAGTATTCATATAAGAGTTTACTAGTCTCAGAAGAACCAAGTAAATTAATGCGCGGATTTTGGGCTGTGGTGTTTGTATTATTGCCATTAGCGTTGATTTTGACAGACACATCATTTGTTAATATTCAGTCTGTAGCAATTATTGCAGCATTTCCTACTGGGATTGTTATGGTGCTGATTGTGATTAGTTTTTATAAAAAAATATTTACTTTTAGAAAAAAAGATTTTTATTTATGAGAGAGATAACTATGAGATGTTTAATTATAAGTTGAAGCCTCTTCGAGGTATCTTTTATTAAGATTAGGTTTGTGACGGAAACGTAGAGACACATTCCAAATATTAAAGTAGAAAGATTATTTCATATGATTTTTCAATATTTAAACACTATCTAAAATTCTAAATATATTGAGGAAAGAATAGTTTTTAATAATAAGTACTAAGAATTTCGCTTTTTGAAGTGAGACCTAAAAGTGAGACACTTTTAGGTCTTTTACTATGTCTA
>ENA-UOOM01002386-UOOM01002386.1-fermentation-metagenome-genome-assembly--contig:-NODE-2386-length-15593-cov-5.830866_pt1 | contig 15593 bp, 10 predicted proteins | sample MGYA00245781_ERZ724031 | MGnify/ENA primary metagenome ERZ724031 (study PRJEB28704, sample SAMN03018317) | fermentation metagenome | biome: anthropogenic terrestrial biome; feature: soil; material... | reverse complement strand
CTAGCTATGGAGATTGATGATCTGTTTGATTTCGAGAAAGGAATATATATTCCCGGGAAGGTATATGAAGAAGAAGGATATGGTGAGAGTTATTGGGGAGTACCCAATGCAAATTATTATCAAAGGGGAAGGGAATGGGAGAGACCTGCTCATATTTCCTTCTTTGAGCCCAACGGTGCTGCTGGTTTTTCCTTGAACGGAGGAATAAGGATTCATGGTTCAGCGAGCAGGGTGCTGCCGCAAAAATCCCTGAAGTTTTACGCCAGAGGCGAATATGATGCTCAAAACATAATAAATTACGATGTTTTTCAGGGGGCGGAAAAATCCGGAAAGACCGAGACAAATTATAAAACCTTGATACTCCGCAATGGAGGTCAGGAGTTTTATAAAACCATCATTAAGGATATGATGCTTCAAAGCTTAATGGAAGATACGGATATTGATATTCAATCATATCGTCCTGTCATAGTATTTATTAACGGGGAATATTGGGGTATTCACAATCTACAACAACGCTTTGATCTTCATTATCTGGCGAATCAATATAATGTGGATACCAGCCAGGTTGCCATCCTGGGCTCCAATGGTGCTTTGGACAAAGGTGAGCCGGGCAGTGAAGATCATTATAGAGCTATGCTTTCCTATGTAAAAATAAATGATATGTCGAATGAAAGACATTATGAGTATGTAAAGACACTGATGGATATAGACAATTATATAAATTATATGGTATTTCAAATATATATAGGAAATTACGACTGGCCCAGTAATAATGTTTATATATGGAGATACACCGGCGATTATGATCCCGATGCGCCACATGGTCTTGACGGAAGGTGGAGGTGGATGATTTACGACCTGGATAGTGCCTTCGGTTATAAGGATGTATCCTATAATACCCTTAAAGATATTATGCTGACGGAGAAAGAAGGTTCTGAAAAATCGGACTGGTCAACCCGGTTATTTAGAGATCTGCTGGAGAACGATGAATTTAGAAATAAGGTAATCAGCTGTTTTGCCACCCAGATGAATACCCTTGTAAGGACAGACAGAATTATAGATAGAATTGATTATTTTGAGGAATTACTTTTACCGGAGATGCAAGAGCATATCAATCGATGGAACGGATATCCCCGCTCCACTATAGGCGGATGGCGCCAAACCATTGAAAAATTGCGGGAATATGCCACCCAGCGCCCTGAACACATGCTGGACCATTTATCCGAGGCCTTTGACTTGGAAGAAACTTCGAATGTGAACTTAGTTATTTCTGATCCCCAGTATGGAAGGCTTAAGATCAGCAATATAGAAATAGGAGAGGACGACTACCCATGGACGGGCAGCTATTTTACCGGTATTCCAATTGAAATAACGGCTCATCCAGAACCAGGCTGCAACTTTGTTGGATGGAAGGGATTCGATGAAGAATCGGAAACCTTAACCATTATCCCAACTGAAGATATTGAAATAACCGCTCTTTTTCAAAAGGGTTCGAATGTTATTCCAGATGATGATTTAAGTCAAGACGAAGATGCTGCCCATGCTGCCCCCTTGCTCTTGTTATTACCAATGGGTCTTGTCCTAACTGCCTTGGTATTACGCATAAGGAAGCTATCATATAAATGAACCTTATGGCTCACTACTTTGACTAGTATCAGACTGATTTGGGAACTACTTTTCTTCCCATAGTTTATTATTTTCAACTGCATATTCATTGTATTTTTTCAGCTTCATTTCGAGATTATCATTGCTGTCATAGAGCTCCGGAGTAAGATCCAACCATGAATATCTCTCAAAGAATGTTTCAGCTGATGCAGGTCCATAGTAATATTCGCCTCCTACAGTGCTTATAAGAAGGATACTCTTTTCTAGAAGTTCATTCACTTCATCTGCAAAGGCTGTCATTTTCGGTGGATTCAGTTCCGCAACTCCGTTTATATCAAACTCTAGGTAATTACTGCGATAAATCTTCTCCCTGCCTTCATCTAAGGTGAAAAGAGTATACGTATATTCGGCATAGCCTTGGCCCATGTACGGATCATAATCTAAGAGATACTGTTTACCATCCAGCTCGCAGAGGAACAGAGAACCCCAGCCCACATGGGAATCGGAGAACCCCTTACTCCATATTTTATCACCATCACTATTGCATATACTTAACACCAGGGGCATGTTGTTGTCTATCTGTGACTTATCAATGAAAATAGATTCTTGCTGTCCATTTCCATCCACATCAGCATTATATATTAATTCGGCTACAGGATTCGATGCCGTCACATTAAATAATCTGAAAGCCATGTCATCTCGTACATAAGTGAGGGCGCCAATGTCCCAATCGTAAGCTTGCAGATAACCGAATTCACCATTGTCGAATTTGACAGCTTCAGAGCTGCAATTTCCCATTTTGTCAACATCTACGACATCCGTGGTTGAAATAAGACCATCAAATCGTTCCTCCATCAGCAGATAGGGCATTTCTATCAGCGTATTGTCTGAAATAGAATAGACATACATGCTTTCACTTGAATAGGGATGCAGCTGCACTGTATTTCCATCTGCACTGACGGATACATCACAGTAGTTATCACCCTGAGTCCACTGACAGCCAATAGATTCTAAGTCCAGGCTGCGGATCGTCTGATGAATATTAAGGTTGTATACGAACAATCCAAAATAACCATGGAAAATCACAATCTCATCAGAAGCATAATCGAGAAATGGGAAATCTGTACCCAAATTTTGATCGTATGACCATTCAGCAGTAATAGGTTCAAAGTAATTATTATGCACATCTGTTCCCTTAGCTTTTGGATTTGCAATCAGTCCTATTCCGACCGATATTACAATGATAATTGAAATAACAATAATCCAAACCTTTGGGCTTTTATAGTTCAGCACGTTCTTGATCCGCCCTTTTATATTGCCTTCGACAAATGCAAGCGGACTTCCATTCAGGATATGTCTTGTCGCAGCAAAGGATAATAATGAATTAGCGTAAGGTTTTTTAATGTTCTCAGCCGTTTCTTTCAGCACTTTTTCATCACAGGAAAGTTCCATATCCGCACTCATTAATATGAATGCAATCCACACAAGAGGATTGAACCAATGCATAGATACTATTAGAAAAGCCAACATCTTAATGATGTGATCTTTTCGATGGATATGGGTTTGTTCATGATGCAAAATATAGCTTCTTTCTTCAGTGTTAAGTCCAACCGGCAAATATATCCTGGGTTTTATTAATCCAAGGATAAAAGGCGTTTTCAAATTATCAGCTTCGAAGATGTTCTTTTCTATTAGTTGTGCACTTTTAAGCTGTCTTTTTAAAATCAAGATAGATACAATGCTGTAAACAAGCAATGCTATTATGCCTAAAACCCAGATATATGACCCTATTTCCGTATAAATCTGTAATGGATTTACACTAGCGCCAGCAGTCGATGCCGGTACAGGAAGTGATTTACTTACATAGGAATCAACTGCTTCTATCCCGCTGTCAATCCGTGGATTTTGTTGATAGATAATATCATGGGGAATCGGAACTGCATTTGTATTACGTGGCATAAGACTAAACTTGTTTTCGAATGAAAATGGGATGATAAGCCGAAAAGCAACCACACTCCACAAAGCGTAGGAGATATATTTTGGAGATTTCTTAAGTAACAGCCTAACAAGTATCACAAGGAGTATTACATAACTTGCCGTAAGGCTCATGTTTAAAATAGTAAGAAACAGTTCGCTCATTCCTGCACCTCCTTGTGCTCATCTATTAATCTTTTCAACTCTTCAGCCTGCCGGTTGCTTAATTTTCTCCCGCTAATAAAAGCAGTTAGAAATTTTGGCAAGGATCCTCCAAAAGTGTCCTCAACAAAACGAACGCTTTGATTGGCGTAATATTCATCCTTTGTGATTAGAGATGAAACTACAGCACTTTCATTTCGAAAAATCCCCTTATTACACAACTTTTTCAGCACTGTATATGTTGTAGACTTTTTCCAATTCATTTCTTTTTCACATAGCTTAACAAGATCGCCGGAGCCAATGGGCTCATGCTGCCAGATTAATACAGCAAACTTTTCTTCACTTTCTGCAAGTGTATGCTCCTTCATGATAAAACCTCCCTAGTCTATAAGGTATCAACCTTAATACCTTGAGTCTATCAGTTGTAAACCAAAATGTCAATAAATATTTTAAAAGAAATATGAAGGAGTTTGTCTGGTAAAATGGAATGTAAGTATTGTGTGGAAATGTGAAGAAAAGTTTTAATAAGATTGAAACATAACATCCAACAGTGGCATTATATTCGATGTATCTTTACTGCCTTATCAGGAATAACTTTTGTGTTTAAGGCTATACTATTATTATTCGTAATTTTTTTACGGCAAATATTGATTTATGGTCTTGAAAAGTATATACTGATGTTATGGAGAGGTGATTATATGTTAAAGCGTTTTGAAGTAACGTATTTTAAGAATTTTGCAAATCGAATAATTCTTGACTTTACCGATGTAAGAGATTATCGGTTTAATACCTGTTGTATTAAGGATAACTTGCTCAACAAAATTATTATTTATGGTCGAAATGCTGTAGGCAAAAGTAACATAGGGTTAGCCTTATTTGATATAACTACACATTTGGCTGATAAAAATGTATCACCTGGCTTATATGATCATTATCTTAATGCAGATAGTAGTAGTGATTTTGCTGAGTTCCGATATGACTTCCAATTCGAGCAGATTGGAATCTCTTATGTGTATCGAAAAACTGCTGTAAATAGTTTGGTCTATGAGGAGTTGTCTATTGACGGCAATAAAATCTTTACCTATAATTTTTTGAAAAGGAAGGGTGATTTTACCGGACTTACAGCTTATGTTCCTTCTTTGAATTTTGAGTTTAGAGAGGGCAATCTTTCCGTATTGAGATATATCGTCAATAATTCAAAAATAGAAGACATAAAACCATTATCATGGCTTGTTCGATTTGTCTCAAATATGCTCTGGTTTAGAAGTCTAGACGAAAATCGCTATATTGGATACAAAACTGATAGCTTGGATTATCTCCGGTTTATATTCGAGAAAAGTAATATGAAAGAATTTGAAAAGTTCTTGCATAAATCAGGAGTTGATGAAACCCTTATAGCGATGGAAAACCCATCAGGTGAAAAGGTTCTTTACTTTAATAAAAAGAAGCCGCTGCCTTTCCTAAAAACTGCCTCTAATGGTACAAAGGCTTTATATACGCTATTTTATTGGCTGAAAACAAGCAATGAGCTCTCTCTTCTCTTTATTGATGAATTTGATGCATATTACCATGTAGAGCTTTCAGAAACGATTGTTAAAATGCTGGAAACCCAGCAAAACTATCAGACCATATTGACGTCTCACAATACAAATCTCTTGTCAAACCGTATCATGCGACCTGATTGTTATTTTATCCTTACCCCTGATAAGCTTGTGTCCTTTGCAAACGCCACAGACCGAGAATTACGCGAAGGTCATAATCTGGAAAAACTATATGTCAGTGGTGAATTTGATGAGTAATGCAGCCAAGAAAAAGATACTTATTTTGGTTGAGGGCGAAAAAACTGATGTTGCATTAATGAAACAAATATTTAGGATGTACCCAGAGCTTGATGCTAAATATGAAATTATACCTTATCGCACAAACATCTATGTTCTCTATCAGGAGTTTTTCTGTAATGATGAAGCACAGGATTCATTTGATCTATTGCAAGTGCTTAAAGCTCGAGAGAAGGATGAAGTTAAAAAAGAAATATTTGATGCAAAATATACGGATATTCTTCTTATCTTTGACTTGGATCCGCAAGACTCTCTTTTTACAGATGAAAAAATTATACGTATGCAACAGTATTTCTGTGAATCATCCGACATGGGCAAGTTGTATATAAACTACCCAATGGTTGAATCGTTCTATCATATGACATCAATTCCTGACCCACAATATTTTGAGCGAACTGCCAGTCTTTATGAGCTTAAAAATAAAACATATAAAACACGTGTAAACAGAGAATCCAAGGGGAATAGCTACAGTAAGTTCATAACAAGCCGAGAAGAATGCAGCACCGTTATTAAGCATAACATTGAAAAGGCCTGTAATTTATTAGGTATGAACTTGGTACTTTCTCCTATATGGATAGAAATAAATTTTATTGGTCTACTTGCTAGACAACTCAAATTCCTTGAATCAGGTTATATTTATGTACTATGTACTTGTGTAATATATGTTTATGATTACAATAGCAATTTGCTTTTTAAAAATGAGGGTATGGAATAAGAAATTCTATTGCAACAGTTAAAATAGGGTCGGTGGTGGGAGCAGGTCACTATTATTATAGAATTATCAGAGACTAGGAGGTACATCAATGAACATACTTGTAACACTATCAGATAAAGTAAAAGAAACATTCCTCACACCGGAAATCATACAAAGAATCGAGGAAACAGGGAAAGTAACTTGGCTTAGTGGAAACCCACCTGACTTTACTGAGGAAGTATTAAGAGAACATATAAAAGGGATAGACATTTGTATTACTGGCTGGGGCATACCCAGGTTTAGTGCCAGGGTTTTAGAAAATGCCGATCGCTTAAAACTTGTTGCACATACTGCAGGTTCTGTTGCCAATTTGGTTTCGGATGAATTGTACGAAAAAGGAGTTCGTGTAGTTAGTGCTAATAAGGTATTTGCTGAATCCGTTGCAGAAAGCGTAATAGCTTATCTATTATCAGCCCTCCGGGATATACCTTACTATGTGAATGATATGAAGCAAGGTGGCTGGAAGTCAGGGGATTATTATAATAGGGGACTTCTTGACCAAACAATCGGCCTTGTAGGATTTGGTGAGATTCCCAGGTATCTTGCACCTATGCTGAAACCATTTCGAGCTAAGCTTAAAGCCTTTGATGAATATGTAGATGCAGAGACCATGGCGGAATATGGTGTGGAGAAGGTTGAGCTGGATGAGCTTTTTACAAGCTGCCCTATTATCTCTGTTCACTTACCTAGAACAGACGAAACTTACCATATGATTGATAAAGGCTTGCTTGGGATGATACAGGATGACGGAATTCTAATAAACACAGCTCGGGGCAGCGTAATCGATGAAGAAGCACTAGTTGAGGAACTGAAAACGAACCGTATTAAGGCTGTGTTGGATGTATTTGAGGAAGAGCCGTTATCAGATGAGAGTCCCTTAAGAAAATTGGACAATGCACTCCTAATTCCTCATATGGCAGGTCCAACTGTAGACAGAAGGAAGTATGCAACTATGGCAGTACTTGATGATATTGATAATTTTATCAGCAACAAACCTCTTGTTCACGAGATATCAGCAATACGAGCATTAAGGATGACAAGATAACAGACTCATATTTTAAATGAGAAATTAGGCAAAGCCCATTCATTTATACGTATAAGTATGCTATAATAAATCCGTATACTAAGGCAGGTCAATTTGACCTGCCTTGAAATACGACAAAAGTACATTATGAAATCAAAACCTTTAAGGGTAGATATGAGGGTTAGAGGGTTAAATGAAAGATAAAATCATTCCTGAATTCTTTAGAAGATACGGGCTCAACTATGTTTGGGGTGCTATTTTTCTACTGATCAACGTATACATAGCGACCCTGTCCCCGAAGTATCTGGGCATTATTATTGATGTTCTCGGTACTCCGGCAATCAATCAACAAGAAGTTTTAAAGTATATTGCTATAATGATCCTGGTGGCTTTGGGAGTCTTTGTCACAAGATTCATCTGGCGTTATTTTATCATGGGCAATTCTCGTAATATGGAATGCTTTCTACGTATGGAAATGCTTAAGCATCTTCAGAAGATGTCGGTAAACTTCTACAGCAGTCGAAAAACCGGCGATTTGATGGCTTATGCCGTAAACGATATCGGTGCCTTACGTCGAAGTTTTGGACCTGGCGTAGCACTTATATTAAACGGTCTGGGCCTTGGTTTGCTTTCTGTGATTTCCATGGTGCAGGTAGTTCATCCTAAGCTCACAGCATTAGCCCTTCTTCCCATTCCTGTTGTTATTGTTTTAATTACCCGTATGGGAAGCTCCATTCGAAAAAGGTTCCGTCAAGTTCAAGCAAATTTTGCATCGATTTCTGATCGGATTAATGAAAACATATCGGGTATACGAGTAATTAAGACCTATGTGCAGGAAGAAGATGAGGTTGCTCGATTTGAAGTTCTAAACCAGGAAATGAAGAAATCAAATATCAGGCTGGTTCGGGTTTCCGCTCTCATGGGACCTTCAATTCAGCTGTTTTTTGGTATCAGTTTTGTGATCAATCTGATATATGGCAGTTCTCTTGTAAAAACAGGTCAAATCTCTTTAGGAGACTTTGTTGCCTTCAACGGATATCTGACCATGATTATGTGGCCGGTTGTCTCCATAGGCAGAATTATCAATGTGTTCCAAAGAGGCATGGCTTCTTATAAACGGCTGGAGGAAATATTCAGCGTGGAACCTGAAATTCAAGACGATGCTCTGCCTGATTCCGAGGAAGTTGCTGAAAAGCTGGAAGGTCAGATTAAGGTTAACAACTTGTCTTTTGCTTATCCAGGTCATAATGAATATGCACTTGAGGATATTTCTTTCAAGCTGGAAAAGGGGCAGATTTTAGGTGTTATTGGCCGCACAGGAAGCGGAAAAACCACTTTAGTAAATTTGCTGTTAAAGCTTTTTAATGTCAAACCAGGTCAAATTTCAATTGATGGTAGAGATATAAATGATTATACCGTGGAAAATTTGAGGGAGAACATTGGCTATGTGCCTCAGGACAACTTCTTGTTTTCTGCTACTATCAATGAAAATATCCGTTATTTCAATGATTCGTATAAGGATGATGATATTGAGGATGCATCCAAAATCAGTATGATCTATGATAATATTATGGAATTTCCCGCCAAGTTTGAAACCCGCATAGGGGAAAGGGGAGTAAATCTTTCCGGCGGTCAGAAACAACGAATTTCCATCGCAAGGGCCATAATCAAGCAGCCGGCTGTCTACATCCTGGATGATGCTTTGTCCGCAGTTGATACTGAAACTGAAGAAGCCATCCTGACCAATCTAAAACAAACTATGAGCGGTCATACCGGCATCATCATTTCACACCGAATTTCTGCCTTGCGGCATGCTGATGAAATTATAGTGCTGGATCATGGAAAAATTGTTGAAAGAGGAACTCATGATGAGCTCATAGGGCAGAGTGGCTTATATCAAGAATTATATGAAGAGCAGTATGAAAATGAAAAAAGGGAGGCTTTTGGAAATGAAGCATAATAGTTTATGGCGAGTGCTGAAACGAGCTGCCCCATATTGGAAAATCATATTATTCTGTTTACTAAGTGTTATAATTGTAAATATTGCTGAGATATATAAGCCTCTTATCATGGAAACTGTAATTGATGACTTTCTGATTGCAAATAAACCGGAGCATGGACTTTATTCCATCCCTGCTATGGGTATCATCTATATGTTTTTGATAGTGATAAGCTCAATATTGACAGTAGCACAGGTCAATGCTATGAACCATGCCAGTCAGAACATCGTTGCAGATTTGCGAAGCGAGGTATTTACTCATATTCAGCAAATGCCCCTTTCCCTGTTGGATAAACATTCATCAGGGCGGTTGATTACCCGGGCAACCAATGATGTGGAAGCCTTAAGTGAAATGTTTACCGATGTATTTATAAATTTATTTAAAGATATCTTTTTGCTGATTGGAATTGTCATCGTTATGGTAAGCCTTGATTTTAAACTGGCTATGATAGGCTTTACGGTTATACCTTTTATTTTACTCATTACCAATGTAGTAAAAAAGAAGATGAAGGCAAACTTTGTTAATATCAAAAGCCTGACAGGACAAATCAACGGCTTCTTTGCAGAAAACATTGCTGGGATGAAGCTGGTGCAGATTTTTAATATGCAAAAGGAGAAGGAAGAGGAGTTCCAGGGACTAAACGACCAATATTATGACGCTTCCCTTACTCGGTTAAAACTCCATACATTTCTTCGACCTGCTATAGAAATCTTTAACACTCTGGCTATTGCCCTTCTTGTTTGGTACGGCATGGGGCGGATTATGGATAACACCCTTGGCATAGGGGTTCTATATGCCTTTACTAATTACATCAAGCAGTTTTTTGCCCCCATCAACGATTTGGCTGAGCAATACAACACTATCCAATCGGCAGTGGTTTCAGCTGACCGTGTTTATGAACTGTTGGATCAAAAAGACCATTTGGAGGATTATGACTCCGGAAAACATGTCGGGCGGCTGGAAGGTAATATAGAATTTAAAAATGTATGGTTTGCCTATAATGAAGGAGACTGGGTACTGAAGGATGTCAGCTTCCGAATTGAAAAAGGGCAGACTGCAGCCTTTGTTGGTGCTACCGGCTCGGGGAAAACCACTATTATAAATTTGATTTCCCGCTTTTATGAAGTCCAGAAAGGAGTCATTTTGATAGACGATATTCCTATCAATGATATAAACCTGAAGGACTTGCGTCGAAACATATCTGTGGTTTTACAGGATGTCTTTCTGTTCTCTGGAAGTCTAAGGAACAATATTACGCTGCACAGCCCTGTTTCCGAGGAGGAAGTGCAAAACGCCTTGGAGATGTCTTGTGCAGACAGTTTCATTGAGGAGCTTCCTAACAAAATGGATGAACCTGTGAGTGAACGAGGAAGTACTTTCTCAGCAGGGCAGAGACAATTACTGGCATTTGCTCGTACCATAGCCCACAATCCATCAATTTTTGTGCTGGATGAAGCTACAGCCAATATCGATACCAAAACAGAAAAATTGATACAGAAATCCATAGAAAATGTATCTACCGGACGCACCACCCTGATTATTGCTCACCGTTTGTCCACTATACGGCATGCTGATGTGATCTTTATCATCCACAATGGTCGAATTATAGAGAGGGGTAATCATAAATTCCTGATGGAAATGGGCGGGTATTACAGTCGGTTGAATGCTGTGTGATGAGAGTAGTAACAAGAGCAATATTTTCCAAGACATAAATTCCGGGTATAATAATCTTGTCATTCCGAGTTTATCGAGGAATCTGCGAGAAGATCCGACCCAATTGCTCAGGATGGCACTAAAAAAGTGACACTAAAAAGTGACACTAATAGTGTGGAAAGAAGATGAAGATTTTATGAAATGGCGTAAGATTCTTATAGTGATATGCATTGGTGTTTTTCTGTATTCCGCTTGGCAAATTGTCAGCTATTTTTATGACAACTACAAAAGCAAGTCAACCTATGACAAAATTCGAGATGAATATAAACAGCAGCTGGAAATTGAAAAGGAAGTTATACTGTCAACAAATAAATCTGGCAACTCTCTAATTACAATTTCACCGGATATTTTGGATATTCCAGCAAAATCAGAAAAGATATATTTCAAGGAACGATATCTTTCTTTAATTGAAATCAACAAGGATGTAGTAGGTTGGATATCCATACCAAATACTGTGATTGATTATCCTGTAGTGCAGGCAGAGGATAATAATTTCTATCTCAGGCGCAATATCCATGGTGAGAAAGCTACGGCAGGAACCATATTCATGGATTATAAAAGCAACGCTCTGGCAGAAGGCGGACATATCATCCTTTACGGACATCATATGCGCAATGGCACCATGTTTAAGGATCTTGTGAAATATAAAGAAGAAGACTTTTTTCAAAACCATGAGAATATTCAGTACAATACTCTGACTAAGGAAATGGAATGGGAAGTGTTTTCCGTATATATTTCAAAAGCTGATTTTAATTACAGACTAACAGAATTTTCCAGTGAAATGAAGTATTTGGAGTTTCTTCATAAACTGGAGGATAAGTCCATGTTTAAAAAAGAGATCGAACTGTCAGAGGATGATCAGATCTTGACTTTATCTACCTGTACCTATGAGTATGATGATGCACGTTTGGTAGTTCATGCACGAAGAGTCATGGAGTAACAGAAAAAGCATAACAGAAGAAAACGCAAATAGAAGAACACACAGAAAAAAGTTAATGCTTTACTTTCCATTACAAATGAGTTACAATGTCTTTTGTAGTTTTGTAGAATGGGTAGGGTATTTATAGGTTTTTTTTTGTAGAATGGCAGGGTGGTAGAGTCTATTTCATAAAACCGCACTCTATTTTGGAGTGCTTTTTCTTTCCATGTCCTGCTCCATACCCGCTCAAGTTAATCAAACAGATAACAGGAATGGGAGGAATTTACGTGTCACAAATCAAATTTTTTCAGGGGGATAAGGTACCCTTGGAGATGCACAAGGTCCGGATTGTACAAAAACTGAATCTATTGCCCGTGGAAGAGCGACTTCGAGCAATGGAAGAAGCCGGCAACAATACCTTTCTATTGCATAACAAAGATGTCTTTCTGGACATGCTCACCGACAGCGGTGTCAATGCCATGAGTGACCAACAGCTGGCGGCTATGATGCAGGCTGACGACAGTTATGCCGGCAGCGAGACTTTTTTCAGGCTTGAGGCCAAGATATCCGAAATCTTTGGTAAAAACACATTTTTTCCCGCACATCAAGGCAGAGCGTGCGAGAACATTATTTCCAATGCCTTTGTAAAGCAAGGTTCTGTAATTCCCATGAACTATCATTTTACCACCACAAAGTCGCATATTACGCTGCACGGCGGTCGTGTTGAAGAGGTGTTTATTGATGAGGCAATCAAAATCACCAGCAATCATCCCTTTAAAGGAAATGCAGATATCGATAAATTGATTTCCATAATTAAAATTGAGGGAGCAGACAACATCCCCTTTGTACGTATGGAAGCCGGTACAAATCTTATAGGAGGGCAGCCATTTTCACTGGAAAACCTGTATCAAGTGCGGGAGGTTTGCGATAAATATGGAATTATGCTGATACTCGATGCCAGCTTGCTTGCTGATAACCTTTACTTTATTAAAATACGTGAAGATTCCTGCCAAGATAAGAGCATATGGGAAATCACCCGTGAAATATCGGATTTGTGCGATATTATTTACTTTTCAGCCCGGAAGCTGGGTTGTGCCCGGGGCGGAGCTATTTGCACCAGCAGGACTGATTTGGCTGATAAAATGCGGGAGCTGGTTCCTTTATTCGAAGGTTTCCTGACATATGGCGGTATGTCTGTACGTGAAATGGAAGCCATTACGGTTGGGTTGGATGAAACCATGGATATGGATATGATAAACCAAGGTCCTCAATTTATTAAATTCATGGTCGAGGAGCTGCAAAAGAAGGGGATTCCCGTTGTAACACCAGCTGGAGGCATGGGCTGCCATATTGATGCTATGGAATTTTTAGGTCACATTCCACAGGAGCAATATCCTTCCGGTGCTTTAGCAGCAGCTATTTACATTACCAGTAGTGTTAGAGGCATGGAAAGGGGAACCTTGTCCGAGCAAAGAGGAGAAGATGGTAAGGAAACCTTGTCACATATGGAATTGGTTCGTTTGGCATTACCCCGCAGAGTGTTTACTTTGTCTCAGGTTAAATATGCTGTAGACCGTATTGTCTGGTTGTACGAAAACAGAAGGCTTATCGGAGGTTTGAGTTTTGTCGAAGAACCTAAGGTATTACGATTTTTCTTTGGTAGACTGGCACCGACAAGTGACTGGCAGACCGCTTTGGCGGCTAAATTTCGTGAAGACTTTGGCGACAGCCTTTGATTAATCTGTCGCTCTATGTTTATACAGCCATATGGCAAACTTATATCGTTATAAGGTGAATTTTTTCCTGCAGCAGTTCCGTCGTGTTCTGCTGTTTTTTTCAGAATTCACAGAAGTTCAGATTTCTTGATAAACTCGGAATGAAAAGATTTGGTGGTTTATAGTCTACCGGGAAAATATAGTAGACTGGAAGTTTGTTATACGATAGAATGGGTGAGACGGATTGCGGATGGACAATGGGGGATAAGCTTTGATAAAGCTGATTGCCATGATAACCATGTTGGTAGATCATATAGGAGCGGTTTTTTACCCGAATGCACTATGGATGCGAATAATTGGCAGAGTTTCTTTTCCTTTGTTTGCATGGGGCATTGCTATGGGCAGTCGATGGACAAGAGATTGGAAGCGATATGCAGCCAGGCTGCTGGCTTTGGCATTGTTGACTCAAATACCCTATAGCTTGCTTTTTCAGAATGGTTATTGGAATATATGCTTCACCCTGCTGTCAGGGCTGCTGGTCTTAAAGCTTTTGCAGATACCCAATCGTTTGTTCGGTTTACTGGGTACCTTGGGCATTCTGGCTATAGTTCATTTCCTGGAGTTTGAATATGGTATTTATGGAGTATTAACCATTCTTATTTTCCATTATTGCCGGGAAGACGATAAGCTGCCTGTCTATCAGGGCATCCTGACATTGGCCGGTACTTTGATCTACAGCTTCCATGTGATCCAACTGTTCTCCGTAGTATCATCTTTTATTGTTTTGGGTGGGAAAAAAGATGAGCTGAGGCTGAATAAGTGGGTTCAATATGGTTTTTATCCAGTACATATTATTTTACTGTATATTTTACAGGGGATAACAGCTTGATAGCTGCCGGGCTAAGATATATAATTGCCAGTAGGAAAGGAGCATTAAAATTTTATGTTGTTAAGTAAATTGCTGGGCGAAAGGTATAAGGAAAAGCCTGCCGACGCCTTTATGACCAGCCACATTTTTATGTTGCGAGGGGGTTATATAAGGCAGATATCCAATGGTATCTTTTCGCTGCTGCCACCAGCACTAAAGACCTCACAAAAAATAGAGAAGATTATCCGTGAAGAAATGGATGGCATCGACGGTCAGGAGGTCTTGTTTCCTGTGGTGCTGCCTGCAGAGCTATGGCAGGAATCCGGCCGATTTGAATCCGTAGGCAGTGAACTTTTACGGTTTAAGGATCGAGGGGGTCGAGATATGCTCCTGGGCATGACTCATGAGGAAGCAGCGGTGCATCTGGCCCGAGGGGAGGCAAAATCATATTTGAAGTACCCCTTTATGATATATCAGATTCAAACCAAATTTCGGGACGAGCCCAGATCCCGAGCCGGTTTGATTAGAGTTCGCGAATTTACCATGAAGGACGCTTATTCCTTCCATACCTCACAAGAGGATTTGGAGCTTTATTATCAAAGGTGCCTGGATGCCTATTTCCGTATTTTCTACCGATCCGGTCTCAAGAATGTCATCTCCATTTTATCGGATACAGGGATGATGGGAGGGCAGAAGGCTCATGAATTCATGTACCTGTCCGATGATGGTGAAGATTCCATTGTATATTGCGAGAATTGCGATTACAAGTCCAACATGGACGTTGCAGTTTCCCATATCCATAAGGAAGAATCTCAAGAGCAGGAAATCCTGGAAGTGCATACCCCAGGGATCAAAGACATAGCTGAACTGGCAAAATTCCTGAATATTAAAGAAGCTCAGACCATGAAGGCAACGGTGTTTTTCAGGAAGGACAATGAAAAGACCGTAATAGCTTTTATTCGGGGCGACCTGCAGGTCAACGAGCTTAAGCTGGAAAAACATCTGGGTACTGAAGTATTCC
>ENA-UOOM01002385-UOOM01002385.1-fermentation-metagenome-genome-assembly--contig:-NODE-2385-length-15600-cov-11.483435_pt1 | contig 15600 bp, 15 predicted proteins | sample MGYA00245781_ERZ724031 | MGnify/ENA primary metagenome ERZ724031 (study PRJEB28704, sample SAMN03018317) | fermentation metagenome | biome: anthropogenic terrestrial biome; feature: soil... | reverse complement strand
TGAAGCAGTAAAATTCTCGATATGGGTATATTTGTCCATATTTCGAGTGGCAGGAAGTTTGAATTGATTAAATATTATGGGGTGGATACAGAGTTTTCATTAGAAGGGAAAACTGCAATTATTACAGGTGGCGCTGCGGGTATAGGGCGCGCCACGGCGGAATTCTTTTCAAAAAAAGGAGTCAACCTCTGCTTAGCGGATTTAAATCCCAATGTGAATGAGGTGGCTAAGAAATTACAGGATAATGCAATTGGTTTGCCGGGAAATGCTGCAGATGGAGAATACCGGAAGAAAGTACTGGAAGAAACACTAAACGTCTTCGGACGGGTGGACATATTAGTGAACTGCGCCGGAATCGTTGCACTGGAAAGAGCCGAAAGTCTGACTGAGGCGGATTGGGACAGAACTATGGATGTGAATCTAAAAGCATCCTTTATGATGGCACAGATGATGGGCCAATATTTCATTGCTCATGAAGTGGGTGGATGCATTGTCAATATGGCATCTCAGGCGGGAGTTATAGCCCTTGATAAACATGTGGCTTATTGCGCGTCAAAGGGGGCGGTCATTGCTATGACAAAAGTCCTGGCCTATGAATGGGGGAAATATGGGATACGCGTAAATGCAGTTTCTCCCACAGTTGTCTTGACAGAGCTTGGACATAAAGCCTGGGATGGTCCTGTAGGAGACGCATTTAAGAAAGAAATTCCCTCAGAGCGGTTTGCAGAACCCGACGAAATTGCAGCCGCGATCGCATTTCTATGCAGCGGAGGAGCAGCCATGATTACAGGGCATAATCTAATAATAGACGGGGGATATACGATTAAATAAAAAAGGGGTCAGACCCTTTTGCGGCCCGTTTTTAGAATTGTAAAACAATTCTGAAAACGGAGTTCAAAAGGGTCAGACCCCTTTTTTCTTTTTGTCGAAATAATCCTATTTTCTCCTGTCATCTTCTGACAAATTTTCAAAACATATCCCTTTATAATTAATCTTGCTTGCTTGAGTGTCTTAGTACCAACGAGAAAGAGGGTGAAATGTGTACTATGAATTATACATAGACGTGTTGTTTCTTATAAATTTTATGATGGACTCCCTTCTGCTTTTGACGGTGAACCAGATGCTGAAATGTTCTACCACACATGGACGTATCTATTTGGGAGGAGCGCTCGGGGCAGGACTGACATGTGGAGTGATAGCAATTCCTATGCCGGCCATTATAAAATTTGTCACATTTCACGCGGTAATCAATACAATAATGATAAAAGCAGGATTAAGAATCAAAGGAAAAAAACAATTTTTTAAAGCATTCGGTTTACTGTATATCGCATCTTTTCTATTTGGGGGGATTCTGCAGGCACTTCGTCCGTATGTTCGGATTGGAAGTCTGTTTTTTGCAGCCGCTGTGGGCTCTTATTATCTGATAAAGGGAATCTGGAAGTTTCTCATCGGGCAGAAAGAGTTACAGAAAAAAATATGCGAGATTACATTGTATACCAGTGCAGGTGAGCAAAAAGTGAAGGCGTTGATTGACACCGGAAACGGCTTGAAGGATAGTGTGTCAAAGAAGCCGGTAAGTGTAGTAGATAAGGCTCTGGCAAAATCCATACTGACAGAGGAGGATATAAAAAACGGATTCCGTTACATACCCTACCGGACAGTGGGAAGGGAAAGTATTATGCCCGTATTCCGTATAAGGAAAATGTGTGTCCACCTTGAGGAAGACCGGTGGGTAGAGAATCCGGTCCTGGGGGTTTGCGAGGAGTGTGTTTCAGAGCAAGAAGAGTATCAGATGATTTTAAATCCAGACATATTAGGAGGCATATAAAAATGGTTGTAAAAATAGCAGTACCCCAGCAGTTTAAACTAAAAGTAATACCTGACTTCAGAAGTATTTTCTTCCCGAACCGTAAAGAGATACATTATATCGGAGGGTCGGAGGTGCTGCCGGCCCCACTGGAGACGGAGAGGGAAACAGAGGTGATACAGAATCTGGGTTCCGAATATGATGAGGAGGCAAAGAAGCTTCTGATAGAGCATAATCTGCGGCTGGTGGTATACATAGCAAAAAAATTCGATAACACGGGAGTGGGTGTGGAAGATCTGATTTCCATCGGTACCATTGGACTAATCAAAGCTATCAACACTTTTAATCCCACGAAAAATATAAAGCTTGCTACCTATGCGTCCCGCTGTATTGAAAATGAGATACTGATGTATCTGCGCCGGAACAGTAAAACTAAAATGGAGGTGTCCATAGATGAGCCATTGAATGTGGACTGGGACGGAAATGAGCTTCTTCTGTCCGACATACTCGGCACAGAGGAAGACACCATATATAAGGATCTGGAAAATGAAGCAGAGAGGAAGATGCTGGTAAGGGCTATCAACAAATTATCCAGCAGAGAAAAGCTGATCGTAAAAATGCGCTTTGGACTGGATAATCCCGAGGGAGAGGAAAAGACACAGAAAGAAGTTGCAGATTTGCTGGGGATATCACAGTCCTATATATCCAGGCTGGAAAAGAAAATTATGCAGAGACTGAAACGGGAAATGGTGAGGTATGAATAGTTACATTTACAAAATTCCTGTATAAATTCTATAGGAAAGATGTTAAGATAAAACAAAAAGGGTTGGTGATGCTGATGAAACTGACATTTATAGGAGCAGCCCATGAAGTGACTGGAAGCTGTCACATGCTGCAGGCAGCAGGAAAGACGATTCTGGTGGATTATGGTATGGAGCAGGGGCCGGACCTGTTTGAGAATCCGGGTCTCCCCCTTCCTGAAAATGAAGTGGATTATGTGCTTTTAACCCACGCGCATATTGACCACTCAGGTTTGCTGCCGCTGCTGGTGAAAAAAGGGTTCAAGGGACAGATTATTACTACATATGCTACTGCAGATTTGTGTAATATTATGCTTCGTGACAGTGCACATATTCAGGAATTTGAAGCAGAATGGCGCAACAGGAAGGGAAAGAGAGCCGGACAACAGGCTTTTGAACCACTTTACGTAGTGCAGGATGCCCTGGATGCCATTGAGAAGCTTGTCCCCTGCCAGTATAACGAGCGCATCCGGATATGTGACGGGATTGAAGTGCGTTTTACCGATGTGGGGCATCTGCTCGGTTCCGCAAGCATTGAAGTGTGGATTACGGAAGGAGCTGTGGAGAAGAAAATTGTATTTTCCGGGGATGTGGGGAATCTGAATCAGCCCATTATTAAGAATCCGCACTATACAGAGTCAGCTGATTATGTGGTGGTGGAATCCACTTACGGAAATCGGGTTCATTCCACCGAGCCTGTGGATTATGTGCAGGAGCTTGTAAAAGTATTACGAGAAACTTTTGATAGGAAAGGAAATGTGGTTATTCCTTCCTTTGCAGTGGGACGTACCCAGGAGGTGCTGTACTTTATCCGTGAGATTAAGGAGAAAAATCTGCTGAAAGAGTATCCAAATTTCGAAGTATATCTGGACAGTCCCCTGGCAATTGAGGCAACAAAGGTCTTCACAAAAAATATGAAGGAATGTTTTGACGAGGAAGCCCTTGCTCTGATAAATGCGGGAATCAATCCTCTTGTATTCCCGGGACTGCATGCTTCTGTTACCAGTGATGACTCCAAGATGATCAACCAGATTGAAAAACCAAAGGTAATCGTGTCTGCCTCCGGCATGTGCGATGCCGGACGTATCCGTCATCATTTAAAGCATAATCTGTGGAGAGCAGAAAGCACCATTTTGTTTGTAGGCTATCAGGCCGAGGGAACTTTGGGCAGAAGAATCCTGGATGGAGAAAAGCACGTCAAGATTTTCGGTGAGCCTATCGAAGTTCATGCCAAAATCGAGAATCTGCACGGTGTCAGCGGCCATGCAGATATGAACGGACTGCTGGCATGGCTGGAAGGATTTAAGACTCCCCTTGAACAAGTATTTGTGGTTCATGGTGACGATACAGTAGCGGAGGAATTTGCTGCAACAGTTCAGGAAAGGCTGGGATACCCGGCGTGGGCACCGTTCCCGGATGGAGAGGTTGACCTGGCGGCAAATGAAATTTTAAGTGAGGGTGTACGCATACCGGTGAAGACAAAGAAAGCCGCTGCTCAAAAAGCAGATGCAGCCTTTGACAGACTGATTGCGGCGGGAAGACGCCTCATGGAAGTCGTTTATAAATGTGGACAGATCAGCAACAAGGATAAGGCAAAGTTTGAGAAACAGATACATAATCTGGCAGATAAATGGGATATCTATAAGTAACAAAATAGTTATTATTTTGTTTGTCAAGGGCTAAAACTTTTTAAATTTTATATCGAGTGAGAATAACAGGAGCTCAGAATGAGAATCATTTTACTAGAATAAAATTTTTCGTCTAGGAGGGATTCTTATTATGGCTCTGAATAAAGTTGAATTGTGTGGTGTGAATACAGCAAAGCTTCCGCTCTTGAAAGAAGAAGAGAAGGAGGCTTTGTTTGCGCGTATTAAACAGGGAGATGAAGAGGCAAGAGAGGAATATATTAAAGGAAATTTAAGGCTGGTATTAAGCGTAATCAAGCGTTTTTCCAACAGCAATGAAAATGCAGACGATTTATTCCAGATCGGATGTGTGGGACTGATGAAGGCGGTGGACAATTTTGACCCCGACAGACTTGTGAAATTTTCAACTTATGCAGTACCTATGATTATTGGAGAGGTCCGCAGATATCTGCGGGACAATAATTCCATCCGGGTCAGCCGTTCCCTGCGTGACACTGCGTATAAAGCTATTTATGCAAAAGAAGGCTATATGAAGAAATATTTAAAAGAGCCTACAGTACAGGAAATTTCAGAGGAAATCGGAATCTCTAAGGAGGATATTGTGTTTGCCCTGGATGCCATTCAGATGCCCATGAGCCTCCATGAACCGGTTTACAATGAAGGCGGGGACACACTCTATGTTATGGATCAGGTCAGTGACAGGAAGAACAAAGAAGAAAACTGGGTGGAGGAATTATCCCTGGAGGCTGCCATGGAACGTTTAAATGAAAGGGAAAGATATATTATTAAACTGCGCTTTTTTGAAGGTAAGACACAGATGGAGGTGGCAGAAGAAATCGGGATATCCCAGGCTCAGGTGAGCAGGCTGGAAAAAAATGCACTAAAAATAATGCGGCAATATCTCCTGGGTTAGCTGGCCGGCAAAAAAACTTTATAAGTGGTTGAAATTTCTATAACTTCATACTATGATGTAGGGGTCAAAAGGTATTTTGCCCCCTGATACCTACGGATTGCTCCGCACTTTGTGCTCCCGCAATCCTAAAAACATTCGAAATCCGCCCTACTCGGGCTTCTTTCTCATGTTTTGCGGATCCCAAAGTCATGCTTTTTCATGCAAGCATGAAACGCATGACCTTTTGATCCTGGTATCATACTATGATAATTACAGTTCAGGAAGGATGGAGACGAACCATGTATAAAGTTTGTATTTTTGATTTAGATGGAACCCTGGCAGATACGTTGGATTCCCTGACCTTTTCCGTAAATGCGACGCTGAAAGAGATGGGGCTTTTGCCTATTACAAGGGAGGAGTGCCGCCTGTTTGTAGGAAACGGCGCCAGGGTCCTGTTGGAGAGGGCGCTGCGTGCAGGCGGGGATGAGGATTTACGGCGGATTGATGAAGCAATGGAGAGATACGGCCGTATATTTGATGACAACTGCACATATCATGTAGTAGCCTATGACGGAATCTCTGAGATGCTTCGGGAAATGAAAGAGCTGGGGCTTAGTCTTGCCGTATTGTCCAACAAGCCTGACAGACAGGCCATCCATGTGGTGGAAGAGATTTTTGGAAAAGATACCTTCCAATGGATTCAGGGACAAAAGCCGGGAGTGCCCAAAAAACCCGATCCAACAGCAGTGTTGGAGATTGCCGGGAAGCTGGGTGCACAGCCCCGGGAAGTTATATACATCGGAGATTCAGAGGTGGATATTGCGACCGGAGAGGCTGCGAAGATGAAAACCATAGGTGTATCCTGGGGGTTCAGGGGCAGAGAAGCCCTTGAGACAGAAGGAGCCGGGGTGATCGTGGATACGACCCGGGAAATCATAAAATGGATTGACGAAAATCAGGAGGTGGAAAGTCATGAATGAATTCGATGAGGAGTGCTTGCTTACATTCTTAGAAAAACAAGGTCAGCTGTTTGATGAGCCGGTTGCCGGGACACTGGAGGAAGCAGAAGCTTTTTTGGAGGACTGTATGGCAGTGGTAGTGGATTCCCTCCGGGAAGTAAGAGAGTACTTTGAGGAAAGCGGAGTTGATGTGGACAATATGTCGGACGAGGAACTGGAGGATGCTTCAGAAGTCTTCGCACTAACCGGTGACAAATATCTGATTGTGGAAGGTTAATCCTAGTACTTAGGAGCCAGTCACTGTATGTAAGGACAGGTTCCAGACATACAAAAGCCGCAGCATCATTTCACTGCGGCTTTTGCTATTGCCTCTTTTATTGTGTCCAGAATTACTTGGGAAGTATATGGCGTATCCTTGGAGAGAGATATATCCTCCAGAGATTGTTTGTCACAGACCTGGTCGGCAATGTCTTCCATGGCAGGCTGGATAAGCGGAAACATGGTCGTTACTGCTTCATCCAGATTGGAGAATCGTATGGAGTTGATATGAGATTCATCTACGGAAACTTCCACTTCCAGATTTGTGTTATTTAAGGTCAGCGTGGAAGTGTAAACTCCCGGAGTATATTGCTTCTTGACGTCTGCGCCCTTATCCTTTCCCGGGCGGAACATAACAACCAGTAAAATTACCAGCAGTATGCCCAGTGCCACAAAGACAGCGGTATAGATAATTTCTTTCATGTGCAGAACGATAATTTTGGTTTTGGAACCCATTTAAGAGACCTCCCATGCAGTCAGTTTACTTGCCCAATTCGCTTTTTATAAGTTTATGACAGGAGAGGGAAATTTATTCATACAGTTCAGCCGTGCAAATTTCAGGGATAGATGCAGCGCAGCACATGTCCTTGGTTAGCAACCGTAGTGTGGTTGTTTAACAAGGACGGTACCCTTGGGGTGGAATCGAGCTAACGGCTGAACCGTATGAATAAATTTTCAAGATCCGCTTATGGACAAACCTGGACACATCCTGTAGAATAGGTAAGAATGAAGAGGTGAAGTGTATGTATATCATAGCAGGTCTGGGGAATCCGGACAGACAATACGAAGGTACGAGACATAATGTGGGATTTGAAGTGATAGATACCATTGCGGACAAATATAATATAGATATGGACACAAAGAAGCACCGGGCTTTTATAGGAAAAGGGATGATCGGCCGGGAAAAGGTCATTCTTGCAAAGCCTCAGACTTATATGAATTTAAGCGGAGAGAGTATTATCAGCCTTGTGCAATACTATAAGATAGACCCTGAGCAGGAGCTCATTGTGATTTATGATGATATAAGCCTTGATGTGGGGGCAGTCCGTATCCGTGCAAAAGGAAGCGCCGGCGGGCACAACGGAATCAAAAATATTATCGCACATCTGGGGGGACAGGTGTTTCCAAGAATTAAGCTGGGAGTGGGGGAAAAGCCATCCAGGTATGATCTGGCAGACTATGTGCTGGGACATTTTACAAAGGCCGAACGCGAATTAGTAGAAGAAGGCTGCAAGTCGGCAGTACATGCTGTAGAGATGATAACGGCCGGAGATATGCAGGCAGCAATGAACGAGTATAATCGGAAAAAGAAGGAAGAGTAAGAGATATGCAGGCTTTTTTAGCGCCCCTTGCCGAGTTGGCAGAATATAAAGAAATATTGGAAAAACGGCGAAAGGGTGAAGGAATTCTACAGATAACAGGGTGTGTTAATTCACAGAAGACACATCTGATGTATGCACTGGGCGATGGTTGTTATTACAAAATCATCGCTTATTCCAGTGGTGAAAAGGCAGAGAAAGCCTATGAAGAATATCGGTTTCTGGACGAAAATGTATATCTCTATGCAGCCAGAGACCTTCTATTTTACCATGCGGATATCAAAGGCAAGTATCTTGTGAAGCAGAGAATGGAAGTCGTGCAGGCCATTCTGGAGGCAGAAGAAAAAGAGGAGACAGAAACGGCCGGAATTACAGTTATCACAACGATAGATGGCTTCATGGATGGAGTGGTGCCTTTAAAGGAGGTTGCCGGACAAAGAATCCATATTGCAGGTACCGGGAACATCGATCTGACGAAACTGGAGAAGAAACTGGCATCTATGGGATATGAGCGGGAAGCACAGATTGAGGGTCCGGGGCAGTTTGCCGTCAGAGGCGGGATACTTGATATCTTTCCGCTGACCGAGGAGATGCCCGTGCGTATCGAGCTGTGGGGAGATGAGGTGGATTCTATCCGCACCTTTGACATTGAAAGCCAGCGCTCAGTGGAAAGGCTGGATGAGGTGGATATTTATCCGGCGTCGGAAACGATAGGAGAGAATGTAGAGAATGTTTCGTTTCTGGATTATTTTCCGAGGGACAAAAGTCTTCTTTTTCTGGATGAACCTCTTCGTCTTATTGAGCGGGCTGATGAGGTGGCAGATGAGTTTTTAAGCAGCAGAAGGAACAGAGAAGAAGCGGGCGTGGAAGATGCGGAAGAAGAGCTGCGGGTGTTTACCACAAAAGAGATTATTGAGAAAATGAACCGGTACTGCGGCATCGGATTGACAATACTTGAATCAAAATGTGGAAGCTTTCATGTCAGGGATACCTACAGTCTCCAGACGAAGGGGGTAAATCCCTACAACAACAGTTTCGAGATGCTGACCAGGGACTTAAAGAGACTGAAACGAAGCGGATACAGAGTCATTTTGCTTTCAGGCTCCAGGACGCGTGCCAAACGTCTGGCTGAGGATTTGAGGGATTATGATTTAAGCAGCTTTTACAGCGAGGACATGCACCGCGAGGTACAGCCCGGTGAAATTATGGCGGCCTACGGACATGTGTCCGAAGGGTATGAATATCAGCTGTTGAAGTTCATGGTGATATCGGAGTCGGACATTTTTGGGAAACAGAAGCGCAAAAAGAAGAGAAAAGTTTACGAGGGACAGAAAATCCAGGATTTTTCTGAACTGAAGGTGGGCGATTATGTAGTCCATGAGAATCATGGATTGGGGATTTACCGGGGAATTGAAAAGATCGAGGTGGATAAAGTCACAAAAGACTACATGAAGATTTCCTATGCAGACAGCGGAACTCTTTATATTTTGGCCACTCAGCTCGATCTGATACAGAAATATGCCGGTGCAGACGCAAAAAAACCGAGGCTGAACAAACTGGGAACAAGCCAGTGGACAAAGACAAAAAACCAGGTCCGCAGCGCAGTAAAGGATGTGGCAAAGGACCTGGTTGCACTTTATGCTGCCCGGCAGCAGTCTGAAGGGTTTGTATATGAGAAGGATACTGTGTGGCAGAAGGAATTTGAGGAAATGTTCCCCTTCGAGGAGACGGATGACCAGCTGCAGGCAATCGCGGACACGAAAAGGGACATGGAGAGTAAAAAGGTCATGGACCGTCTGATTTGCGGGGATGTGGGCTATGGGAAGACTGAGATTGCCATACGTGCCGCATTTAAGGCGGTGCAGGAGGGAAAGCAGGTCGTATACCTGGTGCCCACTACCATTTTGGCCCAGCAGCACTATAACACCTTTGTACAGAGAATGAAAGATTTTCCCGTCAGGGCAGACCTTCTCTGCAGGTTCCGCACCTCGGCCCAGCAGAAGAAAACAGTGAATGATCTGACAAAGGGACTGGTAGACATTGTCATAGGAACTCACAGAGTACTGTCAAAGGATGTACGGTTTAAAGATTTAGGGCTTCTGATCATAGATGAGGAGCAGCGTTTTGGTGTGTCACATAAGGAAAAGATTAAGAAGCTCAGAGAAAATGTGGATGTCCTGACACTGACGGCAACGCCTATTCCCAGGACTCTGCATATGAGCCTGATCGGAATCCGGGATATGAGTGTCCTGGAGGAGGCCCCCATGGACAGACTTCCGATTCAGACCTACGTGATGGAATATAATGATGAGATGGTGCGGGAGGCAATAGAGAGGGAACTGTCGAGAAACGGACAGGTCTATTACGTTTACAACCGTGTCAGTGACATAGCAGATGTGGCAGGGAGAATTCAGAAGTTGGTGCCCGAGGCAGTTGTATCCTTTGCCCACGGACAGATGAATGAGCGGCAGCTGGAAAATATTATGTACGACTTTATTAACGGAGATATTGATGTCCTTGTGTCTACCACAATTATTGAAACAGGGCTGGATATTTCTAATGTGAACACCATGATTATCCATGATGCCGACCGGCTGGGGCTTTCACAGCTCTATCAGCTCAGGGGAAGGGTTGGGCGCTCCAACCGGATGGCCTATGCATTTTTGCTGTACCGCAGAGATAAGCTCCTCAAGGAAGTGGCGGAAAAGAGGCTGGCGGCAATCCGGGAATTTACAGATTTAGGCTCCGGTATTAAAATTGCCATGCGTGATCTTGAAATCAGGGGGGCAGGAAATCTTCTCGGAGCGGAGCAGCACGGCCATATGGAAGCTGTGGGATATGACCTGTATTGTAAAATGCTCAATGAAGCTGTAAAACAGCTCAAGGGGGGGACAGAGGAGGAAGTTTACACAACAACTATGGATCTAAATGTAGATGCCTATATCCCGGAAAATTATATTCCAAATGAGTACCAGAAGCTGGATATCTATAAAAGGATTGCCGGTATAGAGAACGAAGAGGAAATGGACGATATGGTAGAAGAACTGATAGACCGGTTCGGTGACATACCCAGGAAGGTACAGCAGCTTTTGAATATTGCCGGACTCAAAGCACTGGCTCATTCAGCCTATGTAACGGCAGTAGAGCAGAAAGGAGATTCCTGTCGGTTTACCATGTACGAAAAAGCAAGGGTACAGCCGCAGAAAATTCCCGGTCTTCTGAAGGCATATAGGGGCAGTCTGCAGTTCAAGGCGGAAACGCCGCCGTATTTCCTGTATCAAAAGAAAGGATACAGCGGAAAGATGAAGGATGATGACATACTGGAACTGGTGAAAAGACTGTTAAATGACATAAAAGACTTGTTAGAGTAGTAAAAAAAGATTATAATGGTGACTACAGTTCAGCCACATGGAATCGGGTATGTTGTTGAGCCAAAGTCAAGATATATACGCAGGAGGATGTTATGGGAAAGTTCAGTAAGAGAGCAGCTACTGCTGCAGTGGCAGGGGTTCTTGCAATAGCGTCCCTGATAGGCTGCAGCCGTTCTATGAATAATGATGCGGTGGTTGCAGAAGTGGGAGATGAGAGTATTCCTCTGGGGGTTGCTAATTTTTATGCCAGGCTGCAGCAGGCACAATATGAGACCTATTATGCAGGTATGCTGGGAACTACCGGAGATGAAATGTGGACACAGGAAGTAGAGAAAGGGACTACATACGAAGATACAACAAAGAAGAGTATATTGAAATCTTTAGAAGATATGTACCTCCTGAAACAGCACACGGCAGATTATAAAGTGGAGCTTAATGACGATGACGAGAAGGCTATCAGCAAAGCGGCAGAGGCCTTTGCAAAGGACAACACTGCAGCGGGAAAAGAAACGGTGTCCGGATACAAGAAGTATGTAACAGAATTTCTGGAACTTGCCACAATTCAGAGCAAAATGGATGCACCAATGAAAGAGGGCGTGGACGAAGAAGTGTCTGACGAAGAAGCTGCACAGAAGAGTATGCAGTATGTACTTTTCTCCTATACAAAAACCTCTGATGATGGTACATCCGAATCCAAAACAATGTCCGACGATGAGAAAGCTGCGCTCAAAGAGAAAGCACAAAATTTTGCAGATACTCTAAAGACAGATGGAGGAGACATGGACGCTGCGGCCAAAGAGGCGGATTTGGAAGTGCAGACGGCATCTTTTGATTCAGAATCCACCACACCCACGGAAGCAGTGGTAAAAGCAGCGGATGCACTTGAAAAGGAAGGCGATGTGACCGGTATTATAGAGTCTGATAATGGCATATATGTCGCAAAGCTGACCAGCCTGCTGGACAGAGAGGCTACAGACGCAAAGAAAGACTCTATCGTGGAGGAGCGGAAACAGAAGCAGTATGATTCCCTGCTCAAGAAGTGGAGGAAAGACACGGATGTCAAGGAACATAAAAGGGTATGGAAAAAGGTTGATTTTGCCGGCCAGGGTGTGTCTATTAAGCAGAATACGGAGGAAACTGGCGGAGATACCACAGATGGTTCTTCTAAGTAAATAAGTTACAAATGGGAATTGTTGAATTATTATTATTAGCTGTAGGAGTTTCTATGGATGCCTTTGCGGTGTCCGTCTGTAAGGGCCTGGCAATGCCAGGTGTTACGGTGAAAAAAGCATCTGTCGTAGGAATGTGGTTCGGGGGATTCCAGGCATTGATGCCTATGATCGGATATTTTCTGGGGGTACAGTTCAAGGAAAGTATTACAGCCATTGACCACTGGATTGCATTTATCCTGCTTGGAATCATTGGTATTAATATGGTACGGGAGTCCTTCGAAAAGGACTGCCCGGCATCCAGCGGTTCTCTGGATGTAAAAAATATGTTTATGCTGGCCGTAGCCACCAGCATCGATGCCCTGGCTGTGGGAATCACACTTGCTTTTCTTCAGGTGGAGATTCTTCCCGCTGCATCTATTATCGGAATCATTACATTTCTTTTTTCTGTTGCAGGTGTGAAAATGGGCAATATATTTGGCATGAAATATAAGTCTAGAGCAGAGCGGGCAGGAGGAATTATTCTCTGTCTGATAGGGACACAGATACTGCTGGAACATCTTGGGGTACTGGTGTTTTAACCCGCGCCCCTTTTTCTAACGGTTCAGGAGGGCAAGCTCATTCCACCTCAAGGGTACCCTCCTGAATAGTTACTAAAAGTTCCAGCTTTCACCTATTACTTCCCGGGCCACATAGAGAGTGCGGTCTTCTTTTGTACGCACGGTCCATTTTACAAGTGTCAGCTGCCGATTCTGTATCTCTATACAAGTAATACACCTGGGATGTACGCAGCTTCCGGTATTAAAATAGGGTGAGTCGGCAGAACCCAGCATAGGGCGGTGCGTGTGCCCGGTAATCAGAATCTTATTTTCTTGACAGGCCCATTTCAGGAGCTTCTTTTCAACTTTTCTTTTCTTTGTATAATTTCTGGCTGCACTGGTTGGATCAGATACCCCGGTTGCCTCCAGAGGCTTCCAGAAATAACGTACGAGAAATCTGCTGATAAAACTTAATGTATCGTTCAGGATTTCTACCTGATGTCCATGTATCAAATAAAAATGATTCTCCTGCTCTGTATCTTTTAAAATCAGACTCTGCAGATAACATATGTCGGGGAACAGGGTAGCCTCAGCCAGTTGACCGCTGACATGATAAGTGGAGCAGTGGCGGCGGCAATAGCTGCACCGCCTTTTACTCTGGTCATGATTGCCGTAAAGCATGAATAGGCGGTTCTCTTCGTTGTATTTTGAAAGCAGCCAGAATACATCACTGTGTATATCAATGATCCTTGCAAAGGACCTGTTTTCCCACAGTTCATCCCCATCCCCAATTTCAATATAAGTAAAGCCCTTTTCAAAATAGTCATTTAATGCCGCAAAATAAACGTTTTGGTTTTTCATAAAATTATCGTTATGGTTGCCGGTCCCCCTGTGACAGTCACTCATAAGGACAAAGCGGGAGCTGCTGTCCATGGGAACAATGGCGGCATCCTCAAAAGCACGGGAGATGCGTCTGTACCAGCTCATGAGCGTCTCCCTCTTTTCTTCTCAAAGGGACGGATGCGAAGAATCCTCCTGAAAACAGCAGGCGCAACATAATATAAATACAACAGCCGGTCTACAGTCTTGTCAAATGGTTTTACAGCCCGGAGGTAGAGGCGGCAGAGCATCCTGGCCTTCCAGAGAATGTAGCTTTGCACCCATGGGTCTGAAAAAAAGTCGTGAGTACTCTTTGGCTCTGTGAGACAAAATTGTACGGTATTTGAGTAAAGGGTCAGCTCATTGCTCTCATAACCAATCTCTTTGAGGGAACGGACAAAAGCATTACACATGTCCTCATCCGGAAAGGTAATGGATGCCTCCAGCACCAGATCCTCCGGCACACAGGGAGTTCCAACTACAAAGCCTGTCAGCCACCAATGGGGTCTTTCAAAGTTGAAAATAACTCTGTCGGAGTCTTTTAAACGCAGTTTTATTGGGAGCATTTCTTCTGGAGAGGCAGCTTGAAAGATAGTTTGAGGCCTTAAGAGAGGCGGAACAATGGAATCGGCATGATAGACTCCAACTTCCGCTCCCGTGCAAATGCTGTACTGCCCTTTCCAAAATTCAATCAGCCAGGTTTTATCATGGTAATTGAAATAAACCGGTTCAAAGTCAAAGACCATATTCATGGCCGGTGCAGCCAGGTCATAAAGGCTCCCATACCCAAATTTTCGCTGTGGGGCATCAGTTCTTGCCGTAAAAATGTCTTTCGAATAAAGGTAAAGGAATCCAAAAGGCCTTGTCAGGTTATTGAGCAGACTGCATTTTTCAAAGTAAGACATTTCAGAGACCCTTCTCCGGTTTTTCTTCATTTTGTGATGTAAAAGAAGAATAGCCAAAACGAGCAGAATTAACAATACACTAATACAAAGAATTGCAATCTGCATACTAGAAATCCTCAATTTGCTTTCTCCTCAATCTGTTCTTCATATACTATATGCAGGATTGGCAGAGGCCGTCAATCGGAAAGGGGATAATTATCCCCTATCCGATGTGCGCCCGCCGGGCGCACAAAAGTAACAAGAGCCTGGCTTGCCAGACTCTTGTATCATAAACATAGGTATGCACTTTGTGGTATCATATGTACTCCAGCTTCTCAAAGTAATGCATCAGAATATCTGCGCAATTCTCCACTCCCAGCTTGGAGGTATCCAATATCATATGATAGTCATTCACGTCCCCCCAGGTCTTGCCTACATGCTCCTCGTAATAAGCGGCACGTTCTGCATCTGTGCGCTTTACTTTTTCTTCGGCATCTTCGTAGGAAAGGGATTCAAGACGCATAATTCTGTGAATACGATCCTCCTTGTCCGCACACACGAAAATGTTCAGGACATTCATCCGGTCTTTCAGAATATCAGAAGCACAGCGTCCAAGGATGATACAGGGCTTTGAAGCAAGCTCCCGTATGGCTTCGGCCTCGGTCTCATATTTGTGTGAACCTATCTGATGCTCAATATATGCTTTATCATAAACAGGGATATCCAGCCTCTCGGAAAGATCCTTTGCAATCACACTTGCACCGGTACCGAAACGGCGGCTCATGGTAATCACTAATTTCATATGAATTCCTCCTTTGTGTATGCCAGTGGGTTTTTGTAGTTATCAGGGGGGCAAAATACCTTTTGCCCCCTACATCATGTATTATAACACTAACATGAGAGTGGGGGAAGCAAAAGATACTGTAATTTTAATTTGACTCTGATTTATAAATAGACTATAATCAAAATATCTGGAAAATTCTATTCAATAATTCAGGCGTTTCTGCCAAATTTCCA
>ENA-UOOM01002383-UOOM01002383.1-fermentation-metagenome-genome-assembly--contig:-NODE-2383-length-15602-cov-4.634656_pt1 | contig 15602 bp, 14 predicted proteins | sample MGYA00245781_ERZ724031 | MGnify/ENA primary metagenome ERZ724031 (study PRJEB28704, sample SAMN03018317) | fermentation metagenome | biome: anthropogenic terrestrial biome; feature: soil; material... | reverse complement strand
CGTCAATTCCGCACGGCAGGATTCCAGAAGATATTTTTGTATATGCTTCTCATCGAACGATGCAATATGCTTTCTGGAAAAAATAGGCTTTAAAAAATCGCTCAGCTCCGGCAATTGATTTTTCCAATTCCTTACTTTCAATACCCGCTGATAGACCTCTCCTCCATCTTCCCACTTTTTATCCTTATAAATCCAATTCTGATAATCTAATATAGACTTAGGAAATTTCAGGGAAAGAAACGTGTTTGCAATCGACAATAAAATAAATAGAAAAATATTATCGGAAAGTGCCGCTTCCATGCCCTTTTCACTCCTTTATCTGGATATAGCGATCCCAGCTGTGTTTTCTGATTGCGGGCAATACATACAGCGGAATGTAAAATACCATTCCGGTTACAATCCCCCATCCGACATCCATAACAGAATGCTGTTTGATAAACACAGTGGACAGGCATATCAGTATGGTTAAGATGTGGGATGCAAACCTCCCGTTCCTCTTCTCCCTTGCAAAGTCTTCCGAATGCTGCAGGGCCGCATTCACCGCAATGGAGTTAATCACATGCACGCTCGGACATACATTGGTCGGCGTATCCGTGGCATATACCATTCTCACCAAAAGAGAGAAAGGATCCTTTTTGGTAATGACCGGCCTCATATTCTGTGCATTGGGATAAATCATATAAACGATATAGGCAATGGACATCCCACCTGCCAGAAAGATAAGCAGTTTATAAAAATCCCTTCGGGAATGTGTCCCGGTGAATATCACTCCATATACAATATATGGAAACCAAATCAGATACGGAATAACGAATTCCTTGACAAACGGAACCCGGTCATCCAGGCTCACATGTATCATATATTTTGGAACAAGGGTCTTCTCCAAATATTTAAACCATATCAAAATCGGAACTAACAAAAGCAGACTGTAAAAATGCTTATGCTCCGATAGAAACTTCCGAAAGTCCCCCATTGTTTTCACAAAAATTATCCCCCGTTTCATCATCACTCCGGGAAGTTTCCTTCCCCGGCCAAATGGATCTGATAAGGCCACTATATATTATATATATATCTGTCAATTTACGCAATGATTCATTAATCTTCTGCGCAGCAGGATGATGATGCATGATCCGTATTTCAGGGGAAAGCCTCCATTTTCGTTGCTCTTATTTCTGCCGTGTCCTCTGCCCGTTCCCATGATAAGCATAAAATTCGACAATTGTTTCAAAAATCCTTCCGGAGCGAAAATCTCTCCCTATAAGAAATTGCCTTCGAAAGCGTCCCAACTTGCCAATCATTCACAATTTTCTGTGGATAAGTACAAGTTATCCACAGCCCATTCCGAGATATTTTCCTTTTTTTTATTCATCCCCATGTTTATCCACATTATCCACAGCCTAATCAGCGCTTTTTCCACATACGTTGCAGTTTTTTTACTCATATATAAAATAATGGAATCCACTTAAAAAATTAAAACGAAGCCCAAATATTTACGAACTTTTCGTATTTTGGACAAAACGACGGACAAACTCCTTCAATCCTTCTGCATCGATCCGGTCAAACCGGCTTTTCTCCGGACTGTCGATATCCAGGACTCCTGTCAAATGATTATTTTGATGAATAGGAAGCACAATCTCCGACCGGGAGGAGGAATCACAGGAAATATGGCCGGAAAATTGTCTGACATCCTCCACAATCTGTATTTCCCCTTTTTCCGCCGCAGTACCACAGACCCCTTTCCCCATGGGAATACGAATGCAAGCCGGCCGTCCCTGAAAAGGGCCCAGGACAAGCTCTCCGGACTGATACCGATAAAACCCCGCCCAGTTGATATCCGGCAGATACTGATACAGCAAGGCAGCTGCATTGGCCATATTTGCAATCTCATCCGATTCTCCATCCAGCAAACCGTACAGACAGGCATTCAATTCTTCGTAAAGCTCTTTTTTACTGTCCGCAGAGAATTTTGAAGCTTCAGACATATCCTGTAACTCCTGTTCCATGTATATTCTTATCGTACCTGTATCCGCACGATCTGCCAGCTATATCCTTTCGATCCAGCCATAGGAATCCGGTTCTTGATTCCCCGTCATTCCGGATCGTTGGGATCGTTCTTTTCGTCATTTTCCTTTTCCCCATCTTTCTCCTGCCTGTCGTCCGGTTCCTGTGCCCGGTCCAGAAGCCGTTTCAGGGAATCGTCCTTCTCCCCGCTGAACGGCATCCGTGGTGCAGACTGCGCCCCCTGGGAAGAATCCGTCTCCCCTGTCCGATCTCCGCTGTCCTCATTGGCAGGACGTTCTTCCTCTTCATCGTCCTCCTCACTTTTCTTTGCTTTGGCAACGGATACAATGGAGTCCCCTTCCTCCACCCTCATCAGGGTGACTCCCTGAGTATTCCGACTCAATCGGGATATTTCATCTGTTCCAATCCGGATGATGACGCCTTCCGAATTGATCATGATCAGATCCTCTTCTCCGGAAACGACCTTCATCGCTGCAAGTTTTCCGGTTCTTTCGGTGATATGCATGGTAAGGATGCCTTTTCCGCCCCTGGTTTGAATACGATATTCTTCTGCAGGAGTCCGCTTTCCAAACCCGTTTTCGCTGATCGTCAGTACGTCCGCATCTTCCCTTACACGCTCCGTATCCATAACATAATCCCCATCACTCAATTCCATACCTTTTACACCCATGGCAGTTCTTCCCATGGACCGGACATCCTTTTCCGAATAGCGGACCGAATAACCTTCATGGGAAGCCATGAGGATCTCCTGATTTCCATCCGTCAGTAAAGTACGGATCAGCTCGTCCCCTTCCCGGAGGGATATGGCAATGATCCCGCCTTTCCGGATATTTTTAAAGTCCTGCAGGGGAGTCTTTTTCACCAGACCGTTCCGGGTCGCCATGAACAGATACCGATCCTCCGCAAAATCCTCTTCCTTCAATGGGATAAAGGCCTGAATCCGTTCTCCGGGTACAAGCTGCAGCAGATTGATAATGGCAGTTCCCTTGGCCTGACGTCCGGATTCAGGGATCTCGTAGGCCTTCATGGCATACACCTTTCCCATGGAAGTAAAGAACAAAAGGGATTGATGGGTCGAAGTAATGAACAGATCCTCCACAAAGTCTTCTTCCCTGGTATGCAGGCCGGTAATCCCCTTTCCGCCTCTTCGCTGGCTCTTATAGGTACGAAGCGGCGTTCGCTTGACATAACCGTAATGGGTCAGCGTGATCACAACATCATGTTCGTCAATCAGATCCTCCATGTCTATTTCATCATCTGCCGCAACGATCTCCGTTCTTCTCGGATCATTGTATTTGTCCTTGATTTCCAGCATCTCCTTCTTGATAATGCCAATCAGCAGATGTTCATCGCTCAATACATCCTTCAGATGCTTTACTGTCTTTTCCAGCTCCGCATATTCCTCATTTATTTTTTCCCGCTCCAGTCCGGTCAGTCTCTGAAGACGCATATCCAGAATCGCCTGTGCCTGCTTTTCCGACAGGCTGAAATTCACGATTAGTCCTTCCTTTGCAGCCTGGGCGGTCCGGGATCCTCGGATCAGGGTAATGACCGCATCAATATGATCCAGGGCAATGATCAGGCCTTCCAGAATATGGGCACGTGCCTCGGCTTTGTCCAGATCATACCAGGTCCTCCGGGTGACAACATCCTTCTGATGATCAATATACCGCGACAGGATCTCCTTGATATTCATCACCTTGGGCTGTTTCTGATCATCGATCAGGGCAAGCATGATCACACCAAAAGTATCCTGCAGCTGGGTATGCTTGAAGAGATAATTCAATATGATATTCGGATTGACTTCCTTTTTGATCTCAATGACAATGGACATGCCATTGCGGTCAGACTCATCCCGGATGTCGGATATCCCCGTCACCCTTTTTTCCTTGACCAGGTCGGCAATCTTTTCAATCAGCCTTGCCTTATTGACCTGGTAGGGAATCTCATGCACCAGTATACGGGACCGGTTATTGGGCATTTCCTCGATTTCGGTTTTTGCACGGACCACAATGCGTCCCCGGCCGGTCCGATAGGCCTGGCGAATCCCTTCTTTGCCCAGAATCAGGCCGCCTGTGGGAAAATCGGGACCTTTGATATATTGAATAATATCATCCAGATCCGCATCCGGATGATCCATCAGGGCAATGGTCCCGTCAATCACCTCTCCCAGATTGTGAGGAGGAATGTTGGTGGCCATCCCCACTGCAATACCGGAGGAACCATTGACCAGCAAATTCGGAAATCTTGCAGGCAGCACCACCGGCTCCTTCAGGGACTCATCGAAATTCGGCATGAAATCAACGGTTTCCTTCCGGATATCCCGCAGCATTTCCTCCGTAATCTTTGCCATTCTTGCTTCCGTATAGCGCATGGCAGCCGGGGAATCCCCATCCACGGATCCAAAATTTCCATGGCCGTCCACCAATGGATAGCGAATGGAGAAATCCTGTGCAAACCGTACCATGGCTTCATAAACCGCACTGTCCCCATGGGGATGATATTTGCCCAGCACATCACCGACAATCCTTGCTGATTTTTTGTAGGGCTTATCAGCCGTCAGACCCAGCTCATTCATGGAGTACAGAATGCGCCGGTGCACCGGTTTCAGCCCGTCCCTTACATCAGGAAGTGCCCGTCCCACAATGACGCTCATGGCATAATCAATATAGGACCTTTTCATTTCCTCTTCCAGATTTACATCTATGATTCTTTTTTCCAACGGTTCCATACCAGTTATTCCCCTTTATCGTAAAATCCGTGCTGCCGTCCAGAACTCTCAGATATCCAGATTCTTTACGAACTTTGCGTTGGATTCAATGAAATCCCGCCTCGGTTCCACCTTATCTCCCATCAGAATATTGAAAATCTCATTGGCAGCAACAGCATCCTCCAGATTTACCTTCAGCACCGTACGGGTATCCGGATTCATGGTGGTCTCCCAAAGCTGCTCCGGATTCATCTCTCCCAGTCCTTTGTATCGCTGCAGTTCAATGCCTTCCCGTCCGATTTCATTCAGAAGCTTTTCCAGTTCCTTGTCGGTATAAACATAATATTCCTTTTTATTCCTGGTTACCTTGTATAAAGGCGGCTGGGCAATATAGACATAGCCGTCCTCCACCAGCGGCTTCATATAGCGATAGAAAAAGGTCAGAAGCAGTGTGCGGATATGACTTCCGTCCACATCAGCATCCGTCATGCAGATAATCTTATGATAACGGAGCTTGTCCCCATTGAATTCATTGCCGATCCCTGCACCGAATGCCGTGATCATTGCCTTGATCTCCGCATTGGCCAATACCCGGTCCAGCCGCGTTTTTTCCACATTGAGGATTTTGCCCCGAAGCGGCAGAATCGCCTGAAACTTGCGTTCTCTGCCCTGCTTGGCAGAACCGCCGGCAGATTCTCCTTCCACAATGAAGATCTCACACTGTGAAGGATCCTTTTCCGAGCAGTCCGCCAGCTTTCCCGGCAGGGAAGCGCTTTCCAGCACACTTTTCCGCCTGGTCAGATCTCTGGCTTTTTTGGCAGCGGAACGGGCCCGGGAGGCACTGAGAGCCTTTTCCACAATGATCTTTGCCTCCGCAGGATGCTCCTCCAAAAAAGCAGATAATTTTTCAGAAAGAATATTATCCACAAACCCACGGATGTCACTGTTGCCCAGCTTGGTCTTGGTCTGCCCCTCAAACTGGGGCTCCATCAGCTTGACACTGAGGACAGCTGTCAGGCCTTCCCGGGTATCCTCCCCCGAAAAATTGGAATCTCCTTCCTTCAGGACATTGGCTTTTCTGGCATAATCGTTGATGACCCGGGTCAGTCCGGACCGGAACCCGGAAAGATGCGTTCCCCCTTCCGGAGTCTCGATGTTGTTTGCAAAGCAAAAGATATTTTCCATATAGGAGTCGTTGTACTGCAGGGCTATCTCCAGGGAAGCATCCTCCTTTTCCCCAGTAATATAAATCGGCGGATTATTCAGTACTTCCCTGTTTTTATTCAGATATTCCACAAAGGAGACAATCCCGCCCTCATAAAAGAACGTATCGGACAAATCGTTCCGTTCGTCTTCCAGAAGAATGGTAATGCCTTTATTGAGAAAAGCCATCTCCCTCAGACGGCTTTTCAGAACATCGTAACTGAAATTCAGGGTTTCGAATATCTGATCGTCCGGTTCAAATTGAATAGTAGTGCCGGTTTCCTCCGTGTTCCCTATTTCCTTTAAGGAGGTTTTTGTAATTCCATATTCAAATCGGAGCAGATACTCCTTCCCTTCCGTCCGGATGTGCACCACCATCCATTTGGACAGGGCATTCACCACAGAGGCACCTACCCCGTGAAGACCTCCGGATACCTTATAGCCTCCGTGGCCGAATTTGCCGCCTGCATGCAGCATGGTAAAAACAATTTCTGCAGCGGAAATGCCATATTTGGGGTTGATCCCCACCGGTATGCCCCTGCCGTTGTCGGCTACCGTAACGGAACAGTCCCTGTGTATCACCACATGGATCCGGTCACAGAAGCCGGCCAATGCTTCATCGATACTATTGTCAACAATCTCATATACCAGATGATGAAGGCCCCTGGCATTGGTGCTGCCAATGTACATTCCGGGACGTTTTCGGACGGCCTCCAGTCCTTCCAGAACCTGTATATCAGACTCGTCATAATGGCTGTTATTTTTTTCCTGCGTTGTCACTTGAAATCCTCCTTGTCTTCGTCCATCATCAATACGACATCTTCCGGATATTCGCTTCTCCTCAGCAGGGTCTCGGAAGAAATCGGAGAAAGAAACAGTACTGTCTTTTTATTTATTTCAGCCAGTATCAAAGATTTTGGAGGATCATCGGATAAATATTTTACAAAACCTTTTTCTTTGGCAGTTTTGATGAATTCCCTGTTACTGTCTGACTGCATGGCAGACTTCATGCTCATTATTACAATCACATCCTCTACCGGTGCGACTGCATCTCCACCCAGGTGCAATATCATCATTCATCCTTCCTTCTGATTCCACCCTTATATTATACCCTATTTTACGTCTGAATAAAAGGGCCGCCCTCTTGTGGAACCGCTGATCCGGAGCGGATTTGAAACACCTGACTGTCCCTGCCCCGGATTTCAGGAAACTGATTTTGGTCGGTGACAGCAATAAATGTCTGCACTTTTCCGATATATTCCAACAGCATTCTCTGCCGGGTGGAGTCCAGTTCTGACATGGCATCGTCCAAAAGGAGAAGGGGATACTCCCCTGTTTCCCGGAACATAAACTCCAGCTCCGAAAGCTTGAGGGACAGAACCGTAGTCCGTTTCTGCCCCTGGGAGCCAAACAGCCGCACATCCATGCCGTTGATATGAAACAGGATATCGTCTCTGTGACAACCCTTGCCGGTTCGTCCCTTTGCAATATCCTCCTTTTGACGGATTTCCAGTTCCCGCAGGAAATTTTGACGGATTTCCTCCAAAGCAGCGTTCTGATAAGGGATGGAGGAACGATAAACAAGGGACAGCTGCTCCAAACCGCGGGATATCCGATTGTGTATCTCCTGAGCGATCTTTTGCAGGGAAATATTGAAGGCATGCCGCTGCAGGATAATAAAACTGCCGGCCTCCGCCAGCTGCTGATCCCATACCGGCAGGGTTTTTGCAAGAGAAGGATTGCTCTGGATTTCCTTCAGAAGATTGTTACGTTGATTCAGAATACGGTTGTACTGTTGAAGATAATAAAAATACTTTGGTCGGATCTGGGACAGTTCCATGTCCATAAACCGCCTGCGTTCCACAGGACCTTCCTTTACCAGCTTCAAGTCCTCCGGTGAAAAAATAACGGAATTCAGATGCCCCATCAGCTCTCCCAATCGATGAATGGGCTCGCCGTTGATCCGGACCCTCTTCTTTTCATGGGCACGCAGGAGAATATCAATGCTGCTGTCTCCCAGCTTCCGATCCACCTTTGTCCGGACAAGGGCTTCCTCCTTCTTCCACTGGATCATCTCCCTGTCTTTGGAAGTTCGATGGGAACGCCCGGTGCAGGATAAAAAAACAGATTCAATGAGATTGGTTTTCCCCTGCGCATTTTCGCCAATCAAGAAAATCAAATCAGAAGGAAAGGAAAGCTCCGTATGATCAAAATTGCGGAAATTCCGGAGAGTCAGTTCCCTGAGATGCAATTTGACGCACTTCCCCTTTTACCCGACAAGGAAGCTCCCGATTCCTTCCACTTCCACCGTGTCTCCGGAATGAATTTTCTTTCCCTTCCTTCGCTCTGTCTCACCATTTACCTTCACCAGGCCTTCCGCAATAATCGTTTTTGCTGCTCCGCCGGAGTCCACGGCATTTGCCAGTTTGAGCAGCTGGTCCAGCTTGATAAACTCCGTATGAATTGAAATATGTTCCATATCGTCCTCCTTCTGACTTTTTCATTTGATTTCGATTTACTTCATTAGCTGTAAATTCTTACCGGAAGTAAAAGGTGAGTGTAATAATGGTCCTTGATGGGCCGAATCACACAGGGACTTACATTTGTTGTAAAATCAAGTCTTATTTCAGGATCATCAATTACTTTGAGCATATCCATGAAATAGCGGGCGTTAAAAGCAATTTCCAGCTCTTCCCCTTCCAGCAGAATGGGAACCTCCTCGTAAACCTGGCCGGCCTCGGAATTGGAGGTAATCATCATCTTCTGATCCTGGATGTTCAGCCGGATCAGATTGTTTTTCCCTTCCCTGGCAATTAGGGAGGCACGTTCCATACTGGAGGTCAGGATTTTGGTATCCACCTTTACCCTGGTCCTGTAATCCTCCGGAATGATCTGTGAGTAATTGATATACTCCCCTTCCAGAACACGGGATATGATCCTGGTATAACCAAGATCGAACAGAACATGACGCTCCGATATGGTAATACTGACCTTACGGTCGTCTTCCGGCAGGATCTTTGCAATTTCTTCCAGGGATTTTCCCGGAATAATCACCCGGACGCTGTCATGCGGGATATCCATTACCCCTCTCCGCAGGGCCAGCCGGTATCCGTCCAGACAGACCATGGTGACATCCTTCCCGTCGACTTCCAGCAAAGCACCGGTCAATATGGGACGGGCTTCATCCACGGCCACGGCAAAGGTTGTCTGCCGGATCATGTCAATCAGAAGCGTTTTGGTGATCTCAATGGGCTGGTTTTCAGTAATATCGGGCAGGGCAGGATATTCATCCGCAGAAAAACCCTGGAGGGTAACGATGGAGTTCAGGCAGGTGATTTTTACATTGTTGTTGGCAAGCACGGAAAAATCAATTTCCGCATCCGGAAGCTTCCGGACGATTTCCGTCAACAGTCTGGCTGGCACCACAACGCTGCCTTTTTTTTGAATGGTTGCCTCCATATGGTTTTCGATACTCAGATTCAGGTTGGAACCCGCCAGTTTGAGTACATCGTTTTCCGTTTCGATTAATATGCCTTCCAGAGCGGGAATGTTGCTGCGGGTGGATACGGCACTTTGAACGGTGAGGATGGACTCCAAAAATTTTTTTTGAGAACAAGTGAATTTCATGGAATACCTCCTGTTGTAGTTGAATATAATAGTTAATTCGTAGTAATAGTAGTAGAGCCTGTGGAAATGTGAATGATGCTGTCGAATAAAGGAAGCACCCCAAAATGCCTGTGGATATCAATGGGGATATCTTTACCCGATCCGGGCAGTTCATCCACAGCCCTGTCAGTTTTCCCGGATCTGTCTGATCAGTTCATTGATCGTACGTTTCATCTGCAGGTCCTCCTTTATGTCTGTTGCAACCTTGTCACAGGCATGGATGACGGTGGTATGATCCCGTCCGCCAAACAGATCGCCGATTTTCGGAAGGGAAAGATCGGTCATCTCCCTGCAGAGGTACATGGCAATCTGCCTTGGATAAACGATGGGACGGCTGCGTTTCCTGGACTTCAGATCCTCCATTTTCAGCTGATAATGATTCGAAACCACTTTCTGGATTAATTCCGGCGTAATTTTCTTTGGCTGCCGGCTGGAAATAATATCCTTAAGAGCTTCTTCGGCGATGGATACATCGAGAGTACTGTTGGTCAGGGAAGAGTAGGCCATGATGCGGGTCAGGGCACCTTCCAGCTCACGGATATTGGATTCGATCCGTTTTGCGATAAACTCCAGGACATCGTCGTCCACTTCGAGATTCTCCAGCTCTGCCTTTTTTTTCAATATGGCAATACGGGTTTCCAGATCCGGCGGCTGGATATCCGTGATGAGGCCCCATTCGAACCGGGAGCGCAGGCGGTCTTCCAGGGTGGGGATCTCCTTCGGGGGGCGGTCGCTGGAAATAATAATCTGCTTGTTGGCTTCGTGCAGGGCATTGAATGTATGGAAGAATTCCTCCTGCGTACTTTCTTTTCCGGCAATAAACTGGATATCATCGATCAACAGAACGTCCACATTGCGGTAACGGTTTCGGAAGTCCACATTTTTATTGGTTTGTATGGAATTAATTAATTCATTTGTAAATTTTTCGGAAGTAACGTACAATACTTTCGCCTTTTTGTTCTGAGAAAGAATATAATGACCAATGGCATGCATCAGATGGGTCTTGCCCAGTCCGACTCCGCCGTAGATAAACAGCGGATTATAAGCTTTGGCCGGCGCTTCTGCAACTGCCAGGGAAGCGGCATGGGCAAAACGATTACTGTTCCCGATGACGAAGGTGCTGAACGTATATTTGGGATTCAGGAGACTGTTGGTCTCATTTTCCTCCGAATCCGGCTGATCCGGTTTGTCCATGTATTTGTCCGCTTCACTGGTCAGAACAAAGGTCACATAATAGGTACGGGACACGACCTGCTTTACTGCATCGGATATCAGGCTGGTATATCTGCTTTCCAGAATACTCTTGGTAAACCCGTTGGGAACACAGAGATAGAGCTGGTCTTCCTGGATCGATATCGGCTCGATTGCCTTGATCCAGGTGTCAAAACTGACGTCTGTAATCTCGTTGCGTACCAGCTCAAGAGTTTTCTGCCAAAGATCCATTAAATAATTGTCCATGCGAACCTCCTATGTAATTTCAAGCGGAAAATAAGAACAAAAGTGCTGTACAACAATTGGCCTGCACAGCATGAAATATTTTTCAGTCAGTATTTTCAGGACAATGTGAATAAGGCCAGGATTCCTGGAGGACTTATTCACAAGATTAAAATAAATCATTCACATTGTCAACATGCTGCCAACGAAACATGAGACAGGGAATTATCCAACATACGACAAGTTATGCACAGCCTTATCCACAAATGTGTATAACTCTTGTAATGAAATCTACTATTATTATAGTTTAGAAGTTATCAACAGTAAAGCACAATTCTCAAAATATCTGTGGATTATTTAAGGTGCCTGATTTTCTTGACACATGCAAGCAGGATGACTTATAATACTAACATAGCAAAATGCCGTTTTTCCTTTCTATAAATGCTTTATGAATGCAATAAAAAGCGAGGGAAAGGGGAAAATGGAATAGTATCCTAATATTGAGCAGAAAGGGGATGTGCAGAATGAAACGGACTTATCAGCCAAAGAAAAGACAGAGAAGCAAGGAGCACGGATTCCGGAAAAGAATGAGCACCAGGGACGGCAGACTTGTACTGAAGAGAAGAAGACGGAAGGGCAGGAAAAAGCTCACAGCGTAAGGCCGCTATTCGGTGGCCTTTTCTATCATCAAACCCTTTCTGGAGGCAAATGGTTGGATAAGAAACACCGGCTGAGAAAAAACAGGGATTTTCAATACACATATAAAAAGGGGCGTTCTCTGGGACATCCCTTGCTTGTAATGGTTTTCCGCAAGACCAGGCGGCCGGAAACCAGAGTCGGTTTTTCCATTAACCGAAAATTCGGGAAAGCGGTGGAACGGAATCGGATCAAGCGTCAGCTGAGGGTGATCGCAGGATCCCGGATCCATCAGATAAAGCAGGGCTTTGACATTATTTTCGTAGTCCGCAGAAAAGCAAAAGAGGCATCCTATCAGGATCTGGATATTGCGGTATATCATCTCCTCAAACGGGGGAGATTGCTTGGGGGACGGGAAGAATGAAGCACATCCTTTTATTTCTGATACGGGCGTACCGTAAAATAATTTCCCCTGCATTTCCTCCCAGTTGCCGTTTTATTCCAACTTGTTCCGAGTATTCCATGCAGGCTATTGAAAAATATGGGTCATTCAAGGGGACAGTTCTCTCCCTGCGAAGAATTCTGAAATGCAATCCCCTGCACTCCGGCGGATATGACCCATTAAAATAAAATACGGGGGTAACAAGCATATGAACTTTCCAATCCTATTGATGAATGCCGCTCAAAAAGCCGCCAAACCAGGCTTATGGGGTTCATTTGTCAATTTTCTGAGCAGTATTCTGGAAGGGATCAATTTCATAACCGGCAAAATACCGGAGCCGTTTGGAGGGTATGGCCTGGCCATTATCCTGTTTTCCATCCTGATGCGTCTGATTCTTCTGCCTTTGGATCTGAAATCCAGGAAATCCAATCAGCAGATTCAGGATATCCAGCCGGAAGTGGATGCCATCAACAAAAAATATAAAAATGATCCGGATAAAAAGAATAAAAAGACCATGGAGCTGTATCAGAAACATGAGATCAATCCCATGGGCGGATGTCTCCCGATGCTGCTTCAGTTTCCCCTGTTCTTTGCGATGGTCGGTGCATTGAACTCCATCTCAAACAGGGAAGTTGCGAAGGGATCCATTGATGCCTTTTTGTGGATCAAAAATATCTGGCAGCCGGATTCTCCTCTGAAGGCCCTGACCGGGGAAGCCATTGGGATGTTCGGGAAGGGATTCAACGGCTTGTTTATTCTGCCCATATTGGCGGGGGTAACATCCTATTATCAGATGAAGATCACCCAGCCACCGGACAGCGGTAATAATGCGAACCAGCAGATGAAGGGATTTACAGCCATCATGCCGATTATGTCCGTATGGTTTTGTATGATGTATACGGCTTCTTTTGCAATTTATTGGGTAACGACGAATGTGTTTCAGATTGTACAGCAGTTGATACTGAAGAAACGAACTCCGTCTGCAGGAAAGGAAGGTGACCGGAAGAAATGAAATCAGTGATTACAACGGGCAAAACAGTGGAAGATGCCGTTCTGGCAGCTGCAATCCAGCTGGCGGTACAGAGGGACAAGCTGGATATCGAAGTTCTGGAAGAGCCGGTAAAGGGCTTATTTGGTGTATTTGGAAACAAGGATGCCAGAATCCGGGCGTCTGTCATCCGAACACCAAAGGATATTGCCAGGGAATTCCTGACGGAGCTGCTGGCAAAAATGAACCTGGAAGCAGAACTGGACATTAAGGAAACGGAGGATCGAATTTCCATTTATGTCATCGGGCCAAAAATGGGAGTGCTGATCGGACATCGGGGAGAAACCCTGGATGCCGTACAGTATCTGACCAGCCTGGTTGTGAACCGCAATACCGATCAATACAAACGGGTCACCATTGATACGGAAAATTATCGTAAAAAACGCGAGGAGACGCTGGTAAAACTGGCGAAGCGTCTGAGCCATAAGGTACAGAAAACAAAACGGAAAATTGTACTGGAGCCGATGAACCCTTTTGAAAGAAGAGTGATTCATTCCACCTTGCAGAAGGATCCTTATGTCAGCACCCATAGCGAGGGTGAGGATCCTTATCGTAAGGTTGTCATTACCCTGAAGTAAATGTCATACAAAACGAATCGATGGAATGGGAAAAGCCCGGTAGAAATACTGGGTTTCCTTTTTTGGAAGGCATGCAATCCATTATGTTGGAAAAGGAAGGATCGGGAAGATATGCAATTGGAAGAAACCATAGTGGCCCTGGCGACTCCGCCGGGAGAAGGTGGAATCGCCGTGATCCGGCTAAGCGGTTCGGAATCCCTGGGGATTGTTCGCACTCTGTTTGTGACAAAAAAGAAGAACAAACTGCGGGAGATCCGGCCAAGGTATTTTTACTACGGTTATATTGCGGATGAAAAGAACCATCCTGTGGATGAAGTTCTGATGGTCTATATGAAGGCACCGCATACGTATACCCGGGAGGACGTCGTGGAAATTCATTGTCACGGGGGAATGGTACCGGTCCGGAGAATTATCGGGCTGGTCCTGTCTGCGGGAGCACGGCTTGCGCAGCCCGGGGAATTTACAAAGCGGGCTTTTCTGAACGGGCGCATCGACCTTGCCCAGGCAGAAGGTGTTATGGAGCTGATCTCTGCAAAATCGGATGAGGCGGCGAGAATTTCCTTGGAACAAATGGAGGGAGCCCTGTCCGGAAAAATCCATGCCCTGCGCCAGGAACTGCTGGATTTGCTGGCTCGTATTGAGGTCACTGTGGATTATCCGGAGGAGGACATTGAGGAGCTTCTGACAGAAGAAGTCCGCGGGAAGCTGGACCATGCCCGGTCACAATGCAGGCAGCTGCTTGCCTCTGCCGATCAGGGAAAGCTGATCCGGGACGGGATCCGCGTTGCGATCATCGGGAAACCCAATGTGGGTAAGTCTTCCCTGCTGAACGCCCTGGTTCGTCAGAACCGTGCGATTGTAACCGATGTTCCCGGGACCACAAGGGATGTCATTGAAGAGTATATCAATATCCGGGGGATTCTGGTGCAAATCGTGGATACGGCGGGAATCCGGGAAACCACGGATGCCATTGAGAAAATCGGTGTGGAGAAATCAAAGGAACGGACGCAGACAGCGGATCTGATTTTACTTTTGCTGGATGCCTCCCGGCCGTTGGAAAAGGAAGACATTGAGATCTTGAAATGGCTGAAGGATCGAAAGGTGCTGATTCTGCTGAATAAATCCGATCTTCCATCTGTGATAAGGGAAGACGAAATACGAAAGATTTCCGAAAGCCGGATTATCAGGACTTCCATGACGGGTGGCACCGGTCTGACGGAAACAGAGGATAATATTGTCCGTCTGGTGGAATCCGGCCGTCTTGGGCCGAAAAACTCCGCTGTGATCCTGAACAGCCGGCACAAGGAAGTTCTGCTGCGGGCTGACAGGGATCTGGGGGAAGCGTTGTCCGCTCTGGACTCTTCGGTTCCTCTGGATATGGTGACCATAGATATCCGGAGTGTTCTGGAGGCGCTGGGGGAGATTACGGGAGAAAGTGTGACAGAGAATTTAATTGATAAAATATTTTCGGAGTTTTGCGTTGGAAAGTAGGAAAAGGAAATGGATTTTATTGCCGGGAAATATGACATTATTGTAATCGGAGCGGGGCATGCCGGATGTGAAGCCGCCCTGGCATCCGCCAGAATGGGGCAGGGAACCCTGGTCCTTGCCCTGAATCTGGATGCTGTGGCTTTGATGGCCTGCAACCCTTCCATTGGAGGATCCTCCAAAGGTCATCTGGTACGGGAAGTTGATGCCCTGGGCGGAGAAATGGGCCGGAACATTGACAAAACCGCCATTCAGGTTCGTATGCTGAATACCGGGAAAGGTCCTGCCGTACATTCTCTGCGGGCACAGGCGGATAAAAAGCGCTATCAGGAAGAAATGAAACGGACTCTGGAGTGCCAGGAGAAGCTGACCATA
>ENA-UOOM01002382-UOOM01002382.1-fermentation-metagenome-genome-assembly--contig:-NODE-2382-length-15607-cov-4.475566_pt1 | contig 15607 bp, 13 predicted proteins | sample MGYA00245781_ERZ724031 | MGnify/ENA primary metagenome ERZ724031 (study PRJEB28704, sample SAMN03018317) | fermentation metagenome | biome: anthropogenic terrestrial biome; feature: soil; material... | reverse complement strand
CAGATGTTCTTCCTACTTCTTATTGGGGTGTAGATATAGGAGGGGTAAAAGATAAAGATACCGTAGTCGTATTAGGATGTGGCCCAATTGGATTAAATACCATGAAATGGTCTGCATTAAAAGGTGCTAAGAGAATTATAGGAGTTGATAATATAGATTACAGGCTAAACCACGCAAAGACCTACGACGGAGTAGAAGTCATTAATTTTAGTGAACACGATGATACTGGTGAATATATAAAAGAAATCACTCATGGAGGCGCAGATGTGGTCATCGATTGCGTAGGTATGGATGGAACCATGTCAAATTTCGAAAAGATAGAAACCCTTTTAAAACTACAAGGTGGTTCAAAGTCTGCTATTGAAATATCTTCTAGATGTGTTCGAAAAGGTGGAACTGTGGTTTTAGTGGGTGTTTATGGTGGCCGATATAATATGTTTCCCTTAGGTGATTTTTTCTCGAGAAATATCACTTTAAAAATGGGCCAATGCCCAGCACACATTTATGTAGAACCTATATTAAAATGGATTCAACAAGGAAAATTCGACCCAACAGACATCATCACTCATAAACTTCCTTTAGAAGAAGGTGAACACGCTTACAAGATTTTTGATAAGAAGAAAGATAACTGTATTAAAGTGATATTGAAACCCTAAAAACAAACCACCAGTAATCAGCCATCAGCTACCAGTACTTTCTAACGAAATAGCCAAATGCTAGGTAGCGACCTGCAGAGCCTATCTCTAAAGTAATAGTAGCTGGCGATTAGTTGCTGATTACTCATAAAAGTGCCTTAGGCGCTTTTATTCTACTGAAGTACGATTCTTTTTATTTATTACTAAAGTTATAGCAAAGAAAGCTACGCCAAAACCTAATTGCACCACCATGCTAATTAATATGTTTGAAAGTTCATCAAAAGAATAGTTACTCAGATTAAAAATAGAGTCATTTGCCATAACAAACCAATAGGTAGGCGTAAATTTTCCAATTTGTAGGGCGGTCTCTCCGAGTAATTCTTTAGGAACGAAAACTCCACTTAAAAAAGCAAAACCAAGGGAGAGAATATTAGCAACGCCATTAGCTGCTTCTCTATTTCTTATAGTTGTTCCCACTAAATACGCAATAGAAAGGATAGCAATAGATAAGGATAGTAAGTTCATAGACAACAGTCCAAAGACAAAACCATTAGCTTCCCCTCTAAAAAATAATCCAACAAAAATTAGCAACAAGTCTATTAATAAAACAATAAAGAAAAGGCCTAGAACCTGTTGAAATTGGCTCTTACCAATAGGTATTGGAGAGACCCTATTTCTTCTTTTGATATGAATATTTCCTAAAGATAACATCATAGAGCTAATAGCTATAATTAGTACTGCTGTAAGAGCATACGAACTGTAATTGAAATAAAACTTTAACGCTCCATTATCTTCTGTCTTTTTTACACTTAAATTGGTTTTAGTACTTACATCTAAATCTTCTTTCACATAGTTTACGATTTCTTCTGGAGATAGATCTGTATTTTTTATATAATTCTCTGCTGTATTAAAATAGTTTTCTATAGTCATATCTATATACGTTGCAGAAGTAGAGTCCGGCACTGCTAATTTCTTTAGTTTCATTGGATTATCATTTTCAAATCCTTCTACAAAACCATCTGGTATAATAACAATGTATTCTACCACTCTAAAAAACAGTGCATCTCTCATTCCCTCTTCTGTTTCCTCTATCTCTACAAATTCAACGTAATCTTTTAAATAGTCCTTAAATCCATTTATAAGTGGGTTTTCTATATCTTCATTAATATAAGCAATCTTTACTTTAGATTGTTCGAATGTTGTTGAACTTGTATCCCTCGTAATCGTTGTAATGAGGACAACAATAAATAAGAAGATCCCAAGATAAACCATAATACCAGGTAGGTTTTTCTTTATAATTTTTAAATACAGTTTAAATACTTGCATACTTTTTCCTCCTAGTTGACATATAGGTTATAATACTAAATGCTAAAGAATAGCTTATCATGAGTCCTATATTTAAGAAAAACCGCTCCTTTGTCTCATAATAATACAAACTGTAAAAGGCATCCGTAATAATATGGGCAGGATTAATATACTGCAATAGGGGAACCCGAGTAGCCACAATGTACTTTACCTGTACCGACATTAAACCAGATAAAAAGCAAGAAAACATCGTTACTGCCGACATAATATTGTACTTAAAATTAAGGTCTTTATTCGATAAGGCACTAACCATTGCCCCAAGTGAGACCCCCAATAAAGAGGACACAAAACTGCTGAGTACCACAAAATTTAAATCATCGCCAAAATTAATTTTTAGTACATTCATCAGGTAAGCCATAAGAAGCAGTATTCCTGTAAAATGAACAGTAAGAGCTGCTGATATATTGCAAAAAAGTAGCTTCATTTTTTTCATTGGAGCTATATTTATTCTAGCTCCGACTAAGGATAAATTTGCTTGTATATCTGTAATTGCTGTCAAGCCCCAAAAGCAACCAAATAGACAAGCCATTGCAATAAGGGAATAGAAAAAATTAAGGGTGGTATCTGGCGAGCTCCCACCTTGCAAATAGTCTTCTAAATACGCGTTATTCTCTTGTATATCCTCAAGGATATTTTCTATATTTTGTGGGTTTAACTCTATCAAGGATTGTACTGTATTAACGCTCCGGCTATACCCATCTAAAAAAGATTTTACTATAGTCTGTTCTATACCACTCTCTTTTACTGTCAGCTCCATGTCTTCCTTAGGGTAAATATAGCCTATTATCTTATCTTCTTTTAATGCTTCTTCAGCTTTCTCTTTTTCAAGTACAGAAACTTCAAATAATTTTGGTGCCTTTTGATTTTCAGATGTTTTTATGCTAGACATCGTCTCAATAAATATTTCAGTATTCTCATATTCATTATTTTCAATAACTCCAATTGGGATAGAATGAAATACTTCCGAACTATTTAAATTACTAAAGGCTAAATGAAATAATGTAGCAAGTACAATTGGAAACAAAAATGTCCAAAATACATTGCTTTTATTGCGAATGAGACATTTTACTCTCGTCATATACAATTTTAGCATTTAAATCCCCCTAATCTCTTAATGTTTTTCCTGTAATCTCTAAAAATACATCATTTAAAGTTGGTTGTTCTGTAAAGACCTGTTGAAAAGGAATCTCATGATCCATTAAATAAGATAAAATTTGAAAGAGATTATTTTTCCCTTTTGTCAATTTAACAGAAAGAAAATTCCCCTTATACTCTACAGACAAAACTCGTGGCAATTCTTTGATGTCTTTTAATTGATTTTGCTCTAGAGAAAATACTTCAATTGTAATTTTTTCGCCAATAGAAATCATGGCCTTTAGTTCTTCCTTTGTTCCTAAGGCTATGACCTTGCCCTTATCAATAATAGCAATTCGGTCACAGATTTGTTCGGCTTCTTCCATATAATGAGTCGTATAAATGACCGTTGCACCATCTTCGTTTAATTTTTTAATACCTTCAAGTATTTTATTTCTGCTTTGAGGGTCTACTGCAACAGTAGGTTCATCAAGAATAATAAGTTTCGGCTTATGTGCAATACCACAGGCAATATTTAATCTTCTTAGGAGACCACCACTTAATTTACTAGGAAAAAACTTTACATAATCTTCTAATGAGACAAAGGAGATGGCTTGTTCTGTTAACCTTTTTACTTCATTTTTATCCTTTACATATAAACTGCAAAAATATTTGATATTTTCATATACGGTCAATTCTTCAAAAACTGCTACTTGTTGAAAAATCACGCCAATATCTCTCTTAATATCGTAAGATTCTGGTGACATTTCCTCATTAAAAACCTCAATGCTGCCTTTATCATACTCTAACAAAGCTAATATACAATTTATAGTAGTCGATTTTCCAGAACCATTAGGGCCTAATAATCCAAAAATCTCCCCCTCTTGGATTTGCAAGTTCAAATGGTCGACAGCTAAGACATCGTCATATCTCTTTACTAAATTGTTTATATTTACAATCATTTATCTCTCCCCTTTACTTATCCTTATAAGAATACTATATAAGAAACTTCGATTTTATTAAAGTGCATACAATCATAAAAAAAAATGACAAATGTCATATTTTATAAACTTGTAAGCTTGTAGTTTTTATATAAAAATAGTATAGTAAAAGAAAAATACTTTGTGGAAAACAAAGGAGAATATATGCTAGAAATCCTTGATAAAACTATACTTTTTTTATTATGCTCTACTCTTTATTTACATCATTATAATACTATCTATGTACTTCTCCCAATGATTCTCATGATCATTGGGAGCTGTTTTTGCACATATTTTGAAAACCGCAAACTACTTCGCTTTGGGACTTTTTTTTACGCAATTCTCAGCACAATTCATCCTCATTTTCTCTTTTATATGCCCTTGCAACTTTATGATATCTTTCTTACTCAAGAGCAAAAATATAGTTTAATATACTTAATTCCATTGTTTTTTTACTCTGGAGATTTACCATCGGGTTTTTATGCTTGGATTTTTATATTTTGTCTCTTATCCTTTACATCAAAAGGAAAAAAAGATAGAATATTGGAACTTTCTCATGAATATTACACATATCAAGATACTGCAAAAGAATTAGAGATTTCTCTAGAAGAAAAAAACAGAAGATTAATACAAAATCAAGATGACAAAATACATTTGGCAACTTTACAAGAACGGAATCGAATCGCTAAAGAAATCCACGACAATACGGGCCATCTCTTATCCCGCTCTTTACTGCAAATCGGTGCCTTAATGATTATAACGAAAGACAAAGTCTTACTAGAAAATTTAAAAGTACTGAAAGATTCCTTGTCTGTAGGTATGGATAATATTCGCAGTAGCATTCACAATCTGCACGATGAATCTGTAGATTTATATGCTAGTATTAATACTTTGGTAAAGGAATTCACCTTTTGCCCGATTACATTTGACTACCACCTAAAAAATACACCTACTACACAATTAAAGTACTTTTTCTTATGGACTATTAAAGAATCCTTATCAAATGTTACAAAACATTCTAATGCTACAAAAGTTTCAATCGTGCTAATGGAACACCCTATTATGTATCAATTGATTATTACAAACAACGGAAACTCTATTTTAGATGAAAACATGTATTTAAGTGATGGAATAGGCCTTCGTACTATGAGAGAGCGCACTCATGCATTTAAAGGAATTTTTCAAGTTTCTACAGAAAAAGGATTTCGCATATTTATCACGATACCGATTAAAAATGAGGAGGTAGTAAATAATGAAAGTACTTGTGATTGATGATGATCAAATTGTCTGTTCCTCTTTAAAAACGATAATCAATCAAGACCCTTTCATAGATGTAATTGCAACAGGAAATGATGGGAACGAAGCCATAGACCTCTATTTTACATATCAACCAGATGTTTTGCTCATGGACATACGCATGGATCAGATGAATGGCATTGATGCAGGAGCGCATATTCTAGGTAAAGAACCAAAAGCTAAAATCCTATTTCTAACAACCTTTTTAGACGATAAATACATCATCAAAGCATTAAATATGGGTGCTAAAGGCTATTTAGTCAAACAAGATTTTGAAAGCATTATCCCCTCTATTAAAGCTGTGTATGCAGGGCAAAATGTATTTGGCAATGAGATCATTACAAAATTACCACATTTAATCCACTATGAAGAAAAAGACATTTATTGCAATTTAGAAATAACAGATAAGGAATTATATATCATTACTTACATTTCAGAAGGATTATCCAACAAGGAGATAGCTGATACTCTATACCTTAGCGAAGGAACAATACGCAATTACATCAGCATTATATTAGAAAAATTACAACTTAGAAATCGTACACAAATTGCGGTAGATTATTATAAGAGAAAACACAGATAAAAAGGCGCTCACTACCAGCAATCAGCGACCAGTCACCAGCCATCAGTTCTAGGGCTGACCTCTGCACGTCAAAAGTTATTGCTGCATATCGTTTTTAAAAGTAGCAAAAAGTAAAATAGTACTAATCTAAAAAAGCAAATGCTAGTTAGAGTAATAAAGCTAACTAGCATTTGCTCGTTTCATAAGAAAATGCTGAACACTGATAGCTGCTGTCTGGTAGCTACTTTACGTATTCTTGTAAATCTTCAGGTATTACAATGCCGATTTCTTCTGCAGTTGTTCTATTGATTACATAGTCGAATTTGCTTGCCGGTTCGATAGACATAGTAGCTGGTTCTGCTTCTCCCTTTAGAATTTTTATGCCCATTAGACCTGTTTGATATCCTAAATCGTAGTAATTAATACCTAGTGAAGCCAATCCACCTGCCATAGCCATACCCGTTTCTCCAGTAATTACAGGAGTTTTAGATTGGCCTGTTATGCCGTTTACTACAGGCATTGCAGATGCAAACACATTATCTGTAGGGATAAAAATCGCATCACATTTGTCTACTATGGCTTGAGTAGCTTGTTGCACTTCATTCGAATTGCTAACGGTAACTTCTTCGTATTTAAGTCCAGCTGCCTCTATTGCTTCTTTGGCCATACTAGCTTGTAAAATAGAATTGTCTTCACTTGATGTATATAACACACCGACAGTCTTAGCATCTGGCGCTAACTTCATCAAAAGGTCAATTTGTTCTTCAATAGGACTCATGTCCGTTGTCCCAGAGACATTTCCTTCTGGAGTATCATTTGATTTAACAAGTCGTGCAGCTTCGTAATCTGTAACTGCAGTAGCCAGTATTGGAATTTCAGTTGTCTTGCCAGCAATCGCTTGTGCTGCTGGAGTAGCAATAGCTAATACTAAATCCACACTGTTATTTACAAATCGATCGCTAATACTAGATAGATTACTTTGATCCCCTTGCGCATTTTGTAAGTCAATAGCTAAATTTTCTCCATCTTTATATCCATTATCTTCTAAAGCATCTACAAAACCTTTGCGCGCTTCATCTAGAGCTACATGATCCATGTACTGAACCACTCCAACTGTTACTTGATCCGATTGAGCATTACTAGCTTCATTTGAACAGGCCGCACTAAATATAGTAACCATCGCCAATAATCCAAGAGCTAATTTTTTTGTAATTTTTTTCATAATAAATTCCTCCATTCTTTTTACTTAAATAATATTTTTATGATGGTATGAGCTTAAAGGTTAACATGATTTTTTAAGGTGGCTCTTATACAATCACTGCGAATAATTTGTTATGCACCTAGGAATCAACAGCATCGACTCTCAGGTCGTGCCGTTCGCCAAATGAAAACAAGTTTTGCTTGGCTTCTGTCTCTTTACAAAAATGGTAAGAGCAACCTTTCGCTTGACTCACTAGTTCACGCAAAAAAGAAGAAACGCCCCTGTTATAGTATTATAACAGGGGCGAATATGTATTCGCGATACCACCTTGTCTTCGATGTTTACACATCATCTCAGCAAGCGACCATCATCGCTTCTCCAAGGTATCGGTTGGATTCCGTCACAGCCTACAAGACTTACGTCCTTCAGTGTGCAGCTCTCAAGATGAATTCGCAACTCTCTTACCTGCTTTCTCGCACCAACCGAAAGCTCTCTTAAAGGTCTTTGTCTCGCTACTACTTCTTGGTCATCACTTTTTGTATTTATATCATTATATGTACTTCATTCAAAAATGTCAATTCTTTTTATTTTTTCTTTTTTAATTTTACAGTTCTATAATTATGCTAGTACTTTTTAAATATTTTTAATAATCTTAACTGCTTAAGTATATTTTTAAATCTCAATATGGTACTATTATTTAAAGCAAATTTACTTATTGGAGTATAATTATGAATACAATTGTAATAGATTTAGAATTTAATCAAGCTTCTGACAAAGCTACAATGAATCTAGAATGTCCCTTTGAAATCATTCAAATTGGTGCAATTTCACTTGATAAGAATTTAGATTGTATAGGAGTCTTTGATCGACTTATAAAACCACAAATTTACAAAGAAATAAATCCTTATGTCGGTTCCTTGACTGGCTTTAAAATTGAGGATTTTACCAAAGAAGAAACTTATAGTAGTGTCTTTTATGATTTTTTAACTTTTTTAGGTGACGAAGACATTGTCTTTTGTACTTGGGGTACCGCTGATATGAAAGAACTATTCCGTAATACATCTTTTTATTGTTTGCCCTTATCCAAATTACCGAATAAGTACATCAATCTTCAACCTTATATATCTCGGTATCTACACTTTCCGAGCAAAGTCTCTATTAGCTTAAAAGATGCCCTAAAATTTTTGAAGATTGAGAATGAGTCTAATTTTCATAATGCTTATTATGATGCCTACTATACCTCAAAGATTTTTCAAAAGATATATAATCAGGACATGGAACCTCAAATATATGCTCCAAGTCCGCCCCTAAGAATCTCGCAACCAAAAAAACTTCACTTAAACCATGCTAAACTCTTCGCTCAATTTGAAAAAATGATGGAACGAGAACTCACTAATGAAGAAAAAAAAATAATAAGATTGGCTTTCTTTATGGGGAAAACAGGTCAGTTTTTGGAATAATTTGTTAATAATCAATCTAATAAAATCACGTAAATTTATTTTTTCCTAAATTTTCTATTGAATTCTGCTATCTCATCTTGTATAATTACATTATAAATCACCTGAGGTGTACGAATCCCTGCTATTTTGAACCTATATTATAATTCAGGGAAATCAATATTTTAATTAGCTGGCAAGCCGCAATAGGCGGACGTCAAAAAATTAGATGCGATTACCCACCTAGCAGAGCTAGGCGTCAAAATTGTAGGATACGGCATTTTGGGAAAGTTTTATAAAACAATTTCAATCTCTAGACTAAGGTCTAGAGATTTTTTTGCAAATAGCGCTTCGACACTTTTTTGTTTATCTATATCTTACAATGTGTAATAATAAGGTATGAAATAAATATTTAAAATAATGAGGTACATTATGAAAGAAAAATTATTAGCCCTTAGCAGGACAGATTTTATGAGTAAAGAGCCTATCTATTTTAATAATATACAATGTGGCTTCGATGATTACCATTATATGACCCTTCACGGAAGTGAATTTTGTTATAACCATTTTTTAAAAAAAGCTCTACATTTAAATGGCAGTGATCATGTATATGTAGATTTTTATTATGGCAGATTAAAACAAGAAGAAAAAGAAAACCTTCAAAGCTTCTTAACACAGGAGGACTTACAGGTTTTAGATTTTATAGATTATGATAATGGCATTTACTTTTATTTAACAGAAGAAATTCTGCCATTTTTAATAAAAATCACAGCACAAGAAATGCTATTTAACACTTTCTATTTTACTAAAATCCCCTGTACATTATGGGGCAATTACCAACTAAAATTCCCAATCTTTTTTAAAGATACGGAAGCAAAACGCTTTTATGAAGAACTCGCACTATCCTGCGGACTAAGAATTTTGAGCAGTAGCTAAGCGATCGTTGAGCAGTAGTAGAATGGTTGTTCGACTTAAGAAATACCTAATAAAAATTAGTGACTCGATTTTAGAAAGGAGTCACTACACGTGATTATTTTACAATTCTAATTACTTGCCCTGGATAAATCAAATTTAGGTTTGCTATATTATTATCTCTACCTAATTTATTTACTGTTGTATTGTATTGATAAGCTATTCCATAAAGAGTATCCCCTCTTTTTATGGTGTATATGATTGTATTATCTGAAACAGGAATTCTCAGTTGATTACCGACGTAAATGAGATCCGGATTGCTAATATTATTGTAGTGTACAAGAGCGTCTACAGCGATATTGTATAGTCGTGCTATATCCCATAATGTATCACCTTTTTTTATAGTGTAGATGATTTCATTTTTTATAGGATCCTGCCATGGATTATTTGGTTCTTCTGGCAAATTATCTGATTTTCCTATAAAATACTCTAAAGTTCTTCCATTCATAAGGCGATTAAAGTCTAATTTATCATTGTATCCATCTATGCGACCTACACTAGTATATTGATGAAGATCACATGAATATTTAGGAATACTATTAACCCTACCATTGTTTACTCCATAATGGGGAATCCACACAAAATCTGCCTTATCCATATCGAGATTGAAGGACTTATACAAATGATGTCCTACATAGATACCGATTTTTTTATCTGTTAAGGTTCTCAGCTTATTGATATAAGCGTTGATTCCAGCACGCATATTATTCATGCTCTTTTCTTCTACATCCAACACATAAAACTTAGGGTTTAAATTTTTAGAGCGATTATAAAAATCCGTTGCTTCTACTTCCATGTCCTTTAAATTAATCCCTCTAACCCAAGCGTATACTCCAAAAGGTACGTTATTTGCTTTCATCTCTCGAATATGGATTTTATAGTGCCGATCTATTAAACTAGATCCAAACTGTACTCGGACAATAGCCATATCTAATTGCCTACACAAAACCCTGTAATTTATCCTACTTGGATTTTGATGATGCGAAATATCTATAATATATCCCATTATCTACTCCTCCTTTTAAATAATAAACGACTAAGCATCTTAACCTTTTAAAGTATTTCTCCTTACAATTTATGTGTTTTTGTGTGAGGGGTTCCTTAAAAGCGCCTTTGGCGCTTTTGTTCTATGTTGTACGCTCTATATAAAGATATTATATCGTCCAACCTTCTAAAAAATTTCCGCATTCAGCTTTCAGTTAAAACGAAAAATCGACACAGTAAAACACCGTGTCGATCTTCAAAATTAAGTTTTTTAGTTATAAAGTAGCTATGACAGTAACGATCTATCATCAGAGAATTCTTTTCCACTTACTTTACCAAAGCGTTTTAGTAAGCCTTCTACTGTAAGCTTTTGTTTTTCTTCCCCTTTGATATCCAAAATAATACGACCTTCGTGCATCATGATTAAGCGATTTCCGTATTCGATGGCGTTTCTCATATTATGTGTTACCATTAAAGCAGTTAAATTATTTTCCTTAATTAATTTGTCGCTTATTTTTAATACTTTCTCAGCTGTTTTAGGGTCAAGTGCTGCTGTATGTTCATCTAATAAAAGAAGTTGTGGTCTTTTAATGGTGGCCATGAGCAAGGTTAATGCTTGACGTTGTCCTCCAGAAAGGAGACCTACCTTGTCATTGAGACGATTTTCTAAACCTAATTCTAAATGGCTCAAGTACTCTTTATAGGCTTCCCTTTCTTTATTGCTGATCCCCCATTTTAACCCTCTAAATTTACCTCGTCTATTTGCTAAGGCTAAATTTTCTTCAATTCCCATATTGGCTGCTGTACCCTTCATTGGATCTTGAAATACTCGACCAATTACGCTAGCTCTCCTGTGCTCAGACAATTTTGTCACATCTTTATCACCTATTAAGATAGAGCCCTGATCGATTGTATATACTCCTGCAACGCAATTGAGCAAAGTAGATTTTCCTGCCCCATTACCACCTATTACAGTTACAAAATCGCCCTCTTCTAATGTTACACTTAGATTGGCTAACGCTATTTTTTCATTTATGGTTCCAGGGTTAAAAGTCTTGTGTATTTTATCAACTGTCAACATCTTTACTGATTCCCCCTTCCGTTTTTCCATTGAGCTATTGAAGATTTAATAGTCGGCAGTGAAAGAGCTATAGCAACTGTAACGGCAGTAAATAGCCTCAAATCATTTGCTGGCATACCCATTCTAATAACTAAGGCGATAATAATACGGTATGTAATCGCACCTAGTATTAGAGAAATCAATCGTCCAAAGAAATTCCTGCTATTAAATATAACTTCTCCTATAATAACCGATGCTAAACCTATAACAATAGAGCCAATACCCATTTGCACATCAGCAAAACTTTGGCTTTGTGCGATTAACGCACCGGAAAGTGCCACTAATCCATTGCTTATGACTAAGCCAAGAGTAATCATATTGTCTGTATTAATTCCTTGTGCACGTGCCATTTGAACATTATTACCAGTAGCGCGAATAGCGCATCCAATCTCTGTTCCAAAAAACCAATATAGAATGAAAATAATTAGAATAGCACATATAAAACCAAATAACATAACAGAATTTGATTGACTGAGTCCTAATTTTTCAAAAGTAGTGTAAACTGTATCAATCCGAAGGAGAGATATATTAGCTTTTCCCATAATCCTAAGATTAATAGAGTATAGTGAAATCATAGTCAAAATCCCTGATAACAATGCAGGTATTTTAAGTCTTGTATGAAGTAAACCTGTAATAAGTCCTGCTAACATACCACCTATCATTGCTAAAAGAGTAGCTACAAAGGGGTTCATTCCATTGTAGATTTGGAAGGCAGCAATAGCTGCCCCCATTGCAATACTACCTTCTACGCTTAAGTCCGAAATATCTAGTATTCTGTAGGTGATGTATACACCTATTGTCATAACTGCCCATAAAAGGCCTAATGAAATAGCTCCTAATATAATTTGTAACATTACTTTTCCTCGCTTCTATTATGTAGTATCAAATTGATGTTCTACTTTTTAATAATATATTTTTGCAACTCTTCAGGAATTTTTATACTTATTTCTTCTGCAATTTCACCATTTATCGCAAAATTAAACTGTGTTGATTTTTCAACAGGCATATTAGCAGGCTCTGCTTCCCCTTTTAGGACTTTAACGGCCATTTGTCCTGTTTGGTATCCTAAATCATAGTAACTGATTCCTAATGTCGCTAATCCTCCATTTTGAAGCATAGCTTCTTCACCACAAATAACAGGAGTCTTTGACTTCGTAGTGATTCCACTAACTACAGGCATTGCAGAAGAGAAAACATTATCTGTAGGAATATAGATCGCATCGCATTTATCTACTATAGCCTGAGTAGCTTGTTGTACATCATTAGAATTGGTTACTGTTACTTCCTCATATTTAAGACCTGCTGCTTCAATAGCTTCTTTTGCCATATTAGCTTGTAAAATAGAATTGTCTTCACTAGAAGTATATAAAACACCTACGGTTTTTGCCTCAGGTACAAGATCGATCAAAAGATCAATTTGTTCTTTTATAGGATTCATATCTGAGGTTCCTGTTACATTTCCTCCTGGTGTATTATTTGAATCGACTAATCTAGCTGATTCAAAATCCGTTACTGCAGTAGCGAGTATTGGAATCTCTGTAGTCTTACCTGCGATGGCTTGAGCTGCTGGCGTAGCAATAGCTAATACCAAATCTACCTTATTGCTTACAAAGCGGTCACTAATACTTCCTAAATTACTTTGATCCCCTTGGGCATTTTGCAGATCAATGGTCATATTTTCTCCATCCTTATAGCCATTATCCTTTAATGCATCAATAAATCCATCCTTTGAAGCATCTAAAGCAATATGATCCATGTACTGAACAATCCCCACTGTTACATTTTCTTTTGAATCCGATTTTTCTTGCTCTCCATTAGAGCAAGCAACACTAAATAGCATAGATGCCGTGATTAACAGAATTGAAATTCTTTTCGTTATCTTTTTCATAATAATTCCTCCTTTTATTTTTAATTTTTATGTATATGTAAAGCTATTCCTAGAGTCTGAACATACTAGTTCATCTATACCTCGAAATCGACTATGCCGATTTCGAGGTCGCGCTACTCGCTAAATAAAAGCTAAAGCTTTCATTTACGGATTCGGTTAACTGCACATCCAAATTGGCAAGCCATTTGTCTGTGCAGTTAACCGAATCCTGCGAAAGCTCCACTTTCGCTTAGCTCGTTAGTTCACGAAAAAAAGGCCCCCGTTATAGTAATATAACAGGGGCGAATAGTATTCGCGGTACCACCTTGTCTTCGATGTTTGCACATCAATCTCAATTAAGCGACCATCATCGCTTCTCCATGGTATCGGTTGGATTCCGTCACAGCCTACTGAGTAAATGCCTTTCGGTGCGCAGCTCTCAAGATGTATTCACGATGAATATCTTTACTTTCTCACACCTACCGAAAGCTCTCTCTAAAGATATATAGTATCGTTACTAGTTCTTGGTCATCACTTTTTTGTATTGATATAATTATAATTACCTTATTAGGGTTTGTCAAGAGAATATATCTTACTTTCGACATCTTTTTTAGATTAAAAAGTGTTATATTTGTATCTATCTCTCACACATAGGAATATAGTTTTTTTCTTCTGATACGCTTTTATAAGCGGGTCGAATTATTTTATCTACATTAATTAACTCTTCAATGCGATGAGCACTCCAGCCTACAACTCTAGCTATTGCAAATATAGGAGTAAATAATTCTAATGGAATGCCTAACATACTATATACAAAACCGCTATAAAAGTCCACATTAGCACTTACACCTTTGTACATATTTCTTTTTTTCTCTATTATTTTTGGAGCTAATCTCTCAATCATAGAATATAAAGCAAATTCCTCGTGATTTCCTTTTTCTTCAGACAACTGTTCTACAAAGGTTTTAAATATTGTAGCTCTTGGATCAGATAAAGAGTAAATTGCATGACCGATACCATAAATAAGCCCTTTTCTGTCAAATGCTTCTTTATCTACTAATCTTTCTAGATAAGCTCCTACTTCCTCTTCGTCCTCGTAACGAGTAACGTGTTGTTTTAGGTCTTCCATCATTTCAACTACTTTTATATTTGCCCCGCCATGTTTTGGCCCTTTTAAAGAACAAAGAGCTGCTGCAATAGAGGAATAAGTATCTGTTCCAGAAGAAGACACTACATGAGTAGTGAATGTAGAATTATTTCCTCCACCGTGTTCCATATGAAGGACTAAGGCTAAATCTAGGACTTTTGCTTCAAGCTCGGTATACTTCATATCAGGTCTAAGCATACGCAGTATATTTTCTGCTGTAGATAAGTTAGGATCTGGCCTATGAATGTACATGCTCTTATCTCGGTCGTAGTGATTATAGGCATGATAACTATACACAGCTAACATTGGAAAGACACTTGTCAACATCATACATTGCCCTAAGACAGTTTGAATAGATACATCTGAAGCATGTTCGTCGTAAGATGAAAGTGTCAGAACACCTTTTGCCAATGAATTCATAATATCTTTACTTGGAGCCTTCATAATTACGTCTCTTACAAAATTTGTTGGCAATGATCTACTACTTGCTAATAGTTCCTTAAAATCAGTAATTTGCTTATTATTAGGTAAATTACCAAATAACAATAAATAAGCTGTCTCCTCGAAGCCAAACTGATTATCTTTTAAATAACCATTTACTAAATCGATAATATTATATCCCCTATAGAGTAGCTTTCCTTCACAGGGAATTTTTTGATCATTCTCGTATTTATACGCTTCTATACTTGAAATATTGGTAAGTCCTGCTAATACACCGACACCATTTTTATCTCTTAATCCTTTTTGTACATCATACCTTTTATATAGAGAAGAATCTATTTGACTATTTTCTCTGCATAATTTTGATAGATCATCGATTTTGTTTTTCCAATCCATTCGTTCAATCAATCTGATCAGCTTCCTTTCTAATATTCTTCCGTATCTTGCGAAGTACGGAAAGAAAAACCTTTAATTCGTCTTGGCTTATATCCTTTTGTAATGACTTATAAAATTTTTCTTCGATTTTA
>ENA-UOOM01002380-UOOM01002380.1-fermentation-metagenome-genome-assembly--contig:-NODE-2380-length-15609-cov-4.905491_pt1 | contig 15609 bp, 12 predicted proteins | sample MGYA00245781_ERZ724031 | MGnify/ENA primary metagenome ERZ724031 (study PRJEB28704, sample SAMN03018317) | fermentation metagenome | biome: anthropogenic terrestrial biome; feature: soil; material... | reverse complement strand
AATGTTGTCATGACGGCTCTGGCGGCATATGGGCTTTCAAGAAAGGGCGTTTTATTGTCAAATGGTATTATGTTCTTAATTACATTCACTATGTTTTTCGGCGGAGGGTTGATACCTTCCTACCTATTGATTAAGGACCTGGGTTTGATCAATAGTCGATGGGCATTACTGCTTCCTGGGATGATCGGAACGACAAACCTGATAATCATGCGGACTTCGTTTAAAGCGATACCCGTTTCCCTTGAAGAATCCGCAAGGCTTGATGGCGCGAATGATTTTGTTATCTTATTTCGAATTATTATTCCGCTCTCTATGCCGGTTATTGCGGTTATGACTTTATATTATGGAGTAGGGCATTGGAATTCGTGGTTTAATGCAATGATCTATTTGCAGGATCGTAATTTGTTTCCTTTACAGTTGATTTTACGGGAGATTCTGATCGATAACTCCACGGATGTAATTGAACTTGAATCAAACGACAGCGAGCCTATCGCCGAAACAATAAAATACGCAACGATTATGGTGGCAACCATCCCGATTTTGTTTATTTATCCTTTTATCCAAAAATATTTTGTAAAGGGTGTAATGATCGGAGCTATTAAGCAATAAATCCTCAACATAGAAACCAGTAACAATTAGACCGATCTGGAATAGATTGCTCTTTTTCTATCTATGAGATGACTTAAATATATCTGTGAATAAAGGAGAGGGTTTTATGATTCGTCATAAGTATTTGCAATTGCTACAGCCATGGGTGAATTCGGCCAAAAAATATCTGTATCGTTTTCCGGATCATCGGGAGCTGGTTTTTTACGGAAGCGGAACGAATACCTGGGGAGTGCAGACCAATCAGAAGGCACTGGCTGCTTTCGCGGTGTTGGCGGAGGATCCGGATCTTAACGAAAAAGAGATAGGAATGACCCGGGAGGAATTGCTGGAATATGCATTGGCAATGTTACGTTTTTCCCTGCGCAGTCATATGGAAGGAGACGTTTGCTGTACTGACGGCACTTCATGGGGACATACCTGGATCAGTGTTTTGGGCATTGAAAGGATGATGCATGGGGTGAGAGCAATATGGAGGCATTTGACTGAAGAAGACAAGATATTGCTGAAAAAGGTTTTGACATCAGAAGCAGACTGGTTGCTGGATCACTACCCTGTTGAAGCAGGTCCGGTCAAGCAAAACAAACCGGAAAGCAATTTGTGGAACGGTGCCTTTCTGCATCGAACGGCGGCAATGTACCCGGATTTGCCACGGGCTGCGGAATACCGGGAAAAAGGGAGCTGCTTCCTGGTCAATTCCATTTCGGTTCCTTCCGATGCGGAATCCGATGAGATTCTGGACGGGAAACCGGTTTCCGGGAGGTATGCAGGAAATAATTTTTTCTCATCCTATGCATTGAATCATCATCATTATATGAATGTGGGATATATGGTGATTTGCCTTTCCAATGTGGCTATGCTGCACTTTTTTTACCGGGAGAAAGGGATCCGGCCTCCGGAAGCACTGTATCATCATGTACCTGAACTCTGGCAGCTTGTCAGGACTTGTATTTTTCCGGATGGAAGGCTGCTGCGGATTGGAGGGGATACCAGAGTTCGCTATTGTTATTGTCAGGATTATCTTATCCCGGTCCTTTTGCTGCTGGAGGACCGGTATAAAGATCCGGACTGCTGGGACTTTGAGCAGGCATGGCTGAATATTGTGAAGCAGGAGCAGGAGTACAACCGTGATGGCAGCTTTCTTTCCAGGCGGGTGGAGAAATTGGCATGCGTCTCCCCGCTGTATTACTCCAGACTGGAATCGGACAAGGCGGCGACGCTGGCCATGGGTCTGTATTGGCATCGCATGAAGGAGGAGCATCGGCTGCATGATACGATGGAAGATACCGGGAAACAAAGGACGGTGAAAGTTGCTTCAGAAATGCATCCACTTTCCTTCTGGACGGATGATTATCACGGAGCCAGCCTGCATCGCAGCGACAGACGAATTGCTTCCTGGGTATGGGAAGCTTCTGAGAAACCGCAAGGGCTTTGTTTACCTCCGGACAAAAGTGACATGGCAGAATGGCATCAGAATCTGGCAGGAGAAGTTCGGGGAATGGGCTGCTTCCATAGGAATATTATCACCTCTCATGAAGAGCATCCTTTCGATGGTGGCTTTCTTACCTATGGAAAGCTTCGAACTCGCTCCGAGAGATTTGTTGCCGAAGGGGAGGGTGATCGGGAGATCGCTGTGGAAAAGATTATTTATGCCGCATTACCCGATGATGCCACCGTTCTTGTTATGCAGCAGGCACGGGCTTTAAACCGGGATTATTTTCGGTCTGTCAAGGGTTTGCTTCTGCAAATTCCAAATGATCTATTTAATGGGAATAAAAGGACTTATTATATGGAAAGAGGGAAGCTTACGGTGGAAGGATACGGCAGCAAAGAAGAACAGAAAGATCTTTTCGATTGGGTGAATATAGATAATTGTCTGTCTGTGTTGAAATGCTATGGGGATGCTTCTTTATCTCTTTATCGGCCCGGAACGAGACAAATTCAAATTACAGATCGTTTTCCTGACACGGGAAACCTGTATGCGGATGAAATTTGTTGCACCTGCCGCAGAGATCTTCACCCGGTTGGAAAAGGGAACCTGCTGTTTGATGTTGGATCTTTGCTTCGAACAGGAGAAAATCACGTGGAGGCAGAAGAGAGTGTAGGGATTCAAAAACAGCTGGTGGTTTCCATAGTAAGCAATCCGGGAAGAGAGAGTACAGACATAAAAGGGATACTCTGTCAGGGGGTGGATAAGAGGATTTATCTGCTTCTGGCGGACATGGGGGATGTCAATTCCGAAACGACAGTATCTCAGGTACAGAAAGCACAGCAGGCAAGGGAGCTCTGTATTTGTATGCCGGAGAAGTTTTCCGGGATTACGGATGTATTGAGCGGAAAGAGATACACCCGCAGCACCGGAGGGAACTTCCATTGCTCTCTGAGAAATGAAGGGGCGGCCCTGTTTACTGTGGATTAGGCATAAAACGGTCCGGACCGCGCAGCATCAAATGTTGGATTTTTAAAAAGATGAAGATAGAATAAAATATAACAGGAGCTGAGAAATTTGTATATATTGAATGAGGAAGCAAACTTACAGGAAATCGATGACAAGTCTTATCGGAAGATACTTGGCAGCAATGGCTCCCTTATGATGGTGGAGGTCCATTTCAAGGAAGGCGGTATCGGGACTTCCCATAATCATATTCATGAGCAAATCAGTTATGTTGTTAAAGGCCAATTTTGTGTAACTGTGGATGGCGAGGAGAAAATTCTTAATCCAGGTGATGGCTTTTATGCCGGCAAGAATGTATTGCACGGTTTGATCGCATTGAAGGATTCAATTATTGTGGATGTATTCACCCCCATTCGGGAAGAATTCTCTTGCCTACATTGAAGCAGCCTGAGTAAAATAACCCGAACTTGGTAGTACAGTAAGGAAAAAGTGCTGATTGGACTGGAGCAGGGTATCACGACTGATTATAAGAAGTAGGCGGTCTAAGTTGAGCAAATAGATTTGAAATACTTTTGTTCAGCTCAGGAAACCTGCTTTTTTTGTGATAAAATAGATCAGGAACAAGGGCATACGATAGCGATGGAGGGTGAAGCCATTGACAGTACGCCACATGAAGATTTTTGTGATGGTATGTGAGGAAAACAGTATTACCAAAGCTGCGGAAAGGCTTCATATTGCACAGCCTGCCGTGAGCATTGCCGTAAAGGAGCTGGAGGAACATTATCATGTCCGGTTGTTTGACCGCATCTCCCGCCGGCTCTATCTTACTGATATCGGCAGGAGCTTTCTTGAGTATGCGACCCATATTGTTTCACTGTTTGATGACATGGAAAGCAATATGCGCCGGTGGGAGCGTTCCGAAAAGCTTCGAATCGGTGCGTCCATCACAGTGGGGACTCACTTTATGCCGCAGTATGTCCGTGCCTTTTATGAAACGCATCCCCAGTCAGGAATAGAGGTTTTTATCGGAAGCTCCGAACTGATAGAGAAAAAGATCCTGCAAAGTGAACTGGATTTTGCCCTGATTGAAGGGGCGGTCCATTCCGATCATATCCTCAGTGAGACCTATCAAAAGGACCATTTGGCTGTCATCTGCAGTCCGTCTGATCCTCTCTGCGGAAAGGGTACGATTCCTGTGGGACAGATGCTTTCCAGACCGTTGCTGCTGCGGGAAAAGGGAAGCGGCACAAGGGAACTGTTTGATCATGCCCTGGCAGCTCTGGAATATACGTACACCCCATCCTGGGAGAGTACCAGTACGGAGGCTCTGATTAATGCAGTCCGGGAGGGCCTTGGTGTTTCGGTTCTGTCCGATATTCTGGTACAGGAGGAACTGAAAAAAGGAACGATTGTGGAATTGAAAGTAGAAAAGCTGCATCTTGACCGGGGGTTCCGTGTCATTTATCATAAAAACAAGTTTCTCACCAATACCTCAAAGGAATTCATGGAAATGTGCAAGGGCTTCAGGGAAGAGACGGAGAACTAAGTCTTTCAATCCATGTGGAAAAGGAGAAAATACAGTGAAGAACAGGATAAAGGTTATCTCTTATAATATTCATGCCGGCAGAGATGCAGACGGGGGCTTCAATCTGGACAGGATTGCTCATATTATAGCGGAAGAAAATGCGGATATGGTTGGACTCAATGAAGTGGATCATGGTACACGCAGAAGCAAAGGTATGGATCAGGCAAAATATATTGCTGGCAGGTTACATTGTCACTATGCATTTGGCAAGGCTATCGATCACAGTGGCGGAGAATATGGGAATGCCTTTCTCAGCAAATATCCTGTTGTCGCATCAAGAAACCATAGACTGCCAATTCATAGCTCAGGGATAAGTGAGCTAAGGTCGATGCTGGAATGTGATGTGAATAGGAATGGCAAATTGATAAAGGTTTGTACTACCCATCTCGGATTGAGTAAGGCGGAGAGACAATTATCCATAGAATATATTTCCGGTGTGTTACGGACCATGGGTACCAGCGTTGTTTTGCTGGGAGATTTTAATCTTGTGCATGCGAAAGATTTTGAAGAACTATTACCTCTTAAGGAGGTGCTTAAAGACACGGCAGAAGATATCGGGGACGGTTCTGATTTAATGACATTTGACTCAAAGAATCCAGGTACAAAGATTGACTATATATTGGCTTCAAAGGATATGAAAACTTTGGATACCTATACACGGGCCTCTCTGGCGTCGGATCATCTGCCGCTTATATGTGAATTGGAATTTTAATAAAAGCCTGAAGCGATACAGAGAAGTCGGAAAAAGTGAAACAAGGATAATCTGTGACCCTTTTTTGTGTTTTTTTTGCTGGCGAATTGCTTGACAGACCCCGGAGCGGATGATAAAGTTTATATGTATCATGAAAATGGAGAAACAATGAAATGCAATGTATCTGCCCGCTTGATTTGCCGGAGATACAGGGCTTTGTTTTTACCCGACCGTAAGGTTTTCCGAGCGGAAAGGCACTTCGGTGTGCGGAGGTTTTGTTGCGGATGACTCTCTTTCTGTCTGGAAAGGGAGTTTTTTATTTGGAAAGGAGCAAGTCTTATGGAAAAGAGAATCGGGATTGTGGGCATTGTGGTACAGAATCTTTCTTCCGCGGATCGCGTCAACGCCGTTTTGCATGAGCATGCCGATTTGATTGTCGGAAGGATGGGCATCCCGTATCGGGAACGGGGAGTATCGGTGATATCGCTGATTGTGGATGGAACCAATGATGAGATCAGCGCCATGACCGGCAAACTGGGCCGGATTTCTGCTGTTACAGTGAAGTCCATGATTTCAAGGATCGATCGGTAGCCGAAAACTGCTTAACACGCCAGGGGGACACCCTTATATAGCCGGGCAGTCCGTTCATGAGGGAAAGAATAAAGAAAGGAAGCGCAGGTTATGAATTTTCTCGACAAGTATCAAAAGGAGTTTGCGGAGTACGATAAACTGGACCATGATTTTATCGATGAAGATAAAATATGGGCACAGCTGAACAAGTGGGAAAACCCATCCAAAGCGGATGTGCGCCGTGTGCTGAAAAAGGCGGAGCAGTGCGTGCGGCTGGAGCCCGAAGAAACTGCGATATTGATTCAGAATCAGGACGAGAGCACTATACAGGAGATGTATGAACTGGCTCATCAGCTGAAGGAAGAAGTGTACGGAGACCGGATCGTGTTTTTTGCGCCGCTTTATATCAGCGATGAATGTGCAAACAACTGCCGTTATTGCGGTTTTCGCTCCAGCAATAAGGCGATGAAGCGCAGGACTCTCAGCATGGACGAGATTGAGAAGGAAGTCCGGATTATGATTGGGGAAGGCCAGAAGCGCACCGTGCTTGTGTACGGGGAATCCCCGAAGACCAATGTCGATTTTATGTGCGATACCGTACGGAAGGTATACAGTGTAAAAACGGAACATGGGGAAATCCGGCGTGCCAATATCAACTGCGCTCCGCTTACGGTGGAGGAACTGAAAAAGCTTAAAAAAGTGGGAATCGGCACCTTTCAGGTTTTTCAGGAGACGTATCATCGGGAAACCTATCACAAAATGCATCCGGAAGGAACGATCAAGGGACATTACCGCTGGAGGCTTTACAGCATGGACCGGGCGCAGCAGGCAAAGGTGGACGACAACGGCATCGGTGTCCTGTTCGGACTGTATGACTGGCGCTTTGAAGTGATGGGACTCTTGTATCACACCATACATCTGGAGCAAACCTTTAACGGCGTGGGGCCTCACACGATTTCTTTCCCGCGGATCACGCCCGCCACCGATACGCCTTATTCCGATCATCCCGAGTATAAAGTGAATGACGAAGACTTCAAGAAGCTGGTGGCGGTTCTGCGTCTCAGCGTGCCCTATACGGGTATGATCTGTACCGCGCGGGAGCCGGAAGCCGTCCGGAAACAGGTGCTTTCCTTCGGGGTATCCCAGATCGACGCAGGGACGCGGATTGGAGTAGGCGCCTATGCTGCCTCCAAAAAGGCAAATTCCATGCCGGATCAGGAGCAGTTTTCCATCGGCGACGACCGTTCTTTGGACGGTGTTGTACAGGAGGTATGCGATATGGGCGCCATTCCTTCCTTTTGTACGGCATGTTACCGCGCCGGACGTACAGGCGAACAGTTCATGAAAGTGGCGAAATCCCGGTTTGTGCATAACTACTGTATTCCCAACGCGATCTTTACACTGAAGGAATATCTGTTGGACTACGCAACACCGGAAACAAAGGCCAAAGGAGAAAAAACCCTCCGGAATCATGTGGAACAATTCAAGGGCGAACCCGTTTACGACACGATTCAAAAGAATCTGAAGAGAATCGAAAACGGAGAACGGGATCTGCGCCTGTAGGAGTGGCGTATTATGACTTTGTCAGGGAATGCCGATACCTTTTCAGATTGGATGAATGCTGCAGGCAGGCGGGAGCTTGCCGGGATGATTCGATTTTTTTGTGAACAGGCAGCGCCGGAGGACAGGGAGAAACTTTGTCTTGCAGCCAATGAGCTGCGGGAAAGGTATTATGGAAAGAAAGTGTATTTCCGGGGGCTGATCGAATTTTCCAGCTATTGCAGAAACAATTGTTATTACTGCGGTTTGCGCAGGGACAACGAAAACGCCAGGAGATACCGCCTGACCGAAGAGAAAATCCTGGACTGCTGCCGGAAAGGCCATCGGCTGGGCTTTCGCACCTTTGTCCTGCAAAGCGGGGAGGACGGATACTTTACGGATGGCAGGCTGTGTTCCCTGATAGCGGAGATAAAGGGAAGATTTCCCGACTGTGCGGTGACCCTTTCCATTGGAGAGCGGAGCCGGGATTCTTATCAGCGGTTGTTTGAAACCGGTGCGGACCGTTATCTGCTCCGTCACGAAACGGCGGCGGAAGGGCATTACAGGAAGCTGCACCCCCCGGAGCTCAGCCTGGAGAACCGGAAGCGGTGCCTGTATGATCTGAAGGAAATCGGGTACCAGGTAGGGGCCGGATTTATGGTGCAGTCGCCTGGTCAGAGCTATGATACCCTGGCGGAGGATTTTCTGTTTCTGCGGGAGCTGAAGCCCCATATGATCGGCATCGGCCCGTTTGTTCCGCAGAAGGATACCCGTTTCCGGGATTATGATACGCCGTCTGCCGATCGGACTGTGGTGTTGCTGTCCCTGCTGCGCATTCTGCTGCCAAAGGTTTTGCTTCCCGCCACAACGGCTCTGGGTACGGTGGATGCCCTGGGACGGGAAAAAGGCCTCCGGGCCGGTGCCAATGTGGTGATGCCGAATCTTTCCCCTGTGGAGCACCGAAAGGATTATGCTCTGTATGACAATAAAATCTGCACCGGAGAGGAAGCGGCGGAATGTCTGTCCTGCCTTTCCCGCCGGATTGTCCGGGCAGGATTTGAACCGGATTTTTCCCGCGGGGATCATGCGGACAGGCAGAAGAAAGGGGTCGTGTAATGGAAGATATGAATGCAACACCCATGGCAAACCGATTTGCCATCGGGCTGTTTGGAAAGCGAAACTCCGGGAAGTCTTCCCTGATCAATGCGCTGACCGGACAGAATGTTGCCGTTGCGTCGGAAGTGCCGGGAACGACGACGGATCCTGTGCGCAAGACCATGGAATTACTGCCCGTTGGCCCCGTGGTACTCATTGATACGGCGGGACTGGATGATACGGGCGGGCTCGGCGTTCTTCGCGTTGAAAAAACCTATGAAGTTCTGCGCAAATGCAATCTGGCAGTTGTCGTCGTGGATGTGGAAGCCGGTCTCACCAGGTGCGAGGAGGATTTTATCCGGCAGCTCCGACAGAGGAAAATCCCGGCCATTCTGGTTCTCAATCAATGCGATAAGCGGATTCCCGAAACCCCGGGGACGAAACGTATTCAAAAGCAGGCCGCGATCCCTGTGGTATGTACCAGCGCAAAAAACGGATTTGGGATCGATCAATTGAAACAGCAGATCATTGCAAACTTTGATTCTGAGGATATGGAACCGGCTTTGGCAGGCGATCTGGTCCGGGAGGGGGAAGCCGCCGTACTGGTGACGCCCATCGATAAGGCGGCTCCCAAAGGCAGATTGATTCTTCCCCAGCAGCAGGTGATCCGGGATATCATTGAAAGAAATGCCATTGCTGTCGTTACGAAGGAGAATAAGCTTACGCTGACGCTGGATCGGCTGAATACGCCGCCTGCCATTGTAATTACCGATTCCCAGGCTTTTCAGAGGGTATCAGGGGACACGCCCCCTGAAGTTCCCATGACCTCCTTTTCCATCCTGTTTGCACGGCAAAAGGCGGATCTTGCCGGGATGGTGCGGGGAGTCCGGCGGATGGAAACGCTGTCGCCGGGAGACAAGGTACTGATTGCCGAAGGCTGTACGCATCACAGGCAGTCGGATGATATCGGTACGGTAAAGATTCCGCGCTGGATTCGAAAGAACGTGGGGGACGGCGTTGAATTTGAATGGACAAGCGGCGCCTGCTTCCCGAAAAATCTTACAGACTATGCCCTGATTGTCCATTGCGGAGGATGCATGCTGAACCGCAGGGAGATGCAGTACCGGGTGGAGACGGCCCGGCAGCAGGGAGTGGCCATTACCAATTACGGAGTTCTGATCGCCTATGTGCTGGGGATCCTCCCCAGGGCACTTCAGCCTTTTCCCGCAGCACGTCTGGCACTGGAGAAATAGGAAAGAAGTCGTTTTGTTCTGTCAGTGGCAGAAAACAAAAACGGCTTCTTTTGAATACTTTGACACTACGGATTATGGATTGGGCGACAATTCGTTGGATGACAGTTTGTTATCCAAACAGCGACAGCAGGATACCGGCAGCCACCGCTGAACCAATTACGCCTGCTACATTGGGGCCCATGGCATGCATGAGAAGAAAGTTGGCCGGGTTTGCTTTTTGCCCTTCGATCTGGGATACCCTTGCGGCCATGGGTACGGCAGATACTCCGGCGGAGCCGATGAGGGGGTTGATCTTCCCCTTTGACAGCCAGCACATCAGTTTCCCAAGCAGCAGCCCGCCGATGGTGCTGAACATAAAGGCGATCAGTCCCAAAGCAACAATCTTTAAAGTCTCCGGTACCAGGAAGCGTTCTGCGACAGCGGTTGCTCCGACAGACACTCCAAGAAAAATCGTAACGATATTCATCATGGCGTTTTGTGCCGTATCGGAAAGCCGATCCACCACGCCGGACTCGCGGAACAGATTGCCCATCATCAGCATTCCAATCAGCGGAGCGACGGAAGGCAGAAGAAGGACGCAAAAAAGTGTCACAAATATAGGAAAGCATATTTTTTCCCGTTTGGATACTTCCCGTATCTGTTCCATTTTGATTTCCCGCTCCTTTTTTGTTGTGAGAAGCCGCATCAGGGGAGGCTGAATCAATGGGATCAGCGCCATATAGGAGTAAGCTGCGATGGCGATGGGAGGCAGAAGGTGCGGGGCAAGCCGGGTCGTCAGATAGATGGCGGTGGGGCCGTCTGCTCCGCCTATAATGCCGATGGAAGACGCTTCCTGAGGGGTAAATCCCAGTGCGTTGGCAATGGTGAATGCAGTAAAGATCCCCAGCTGTGCTGCGGCACCCATGAGCAGTCCGGACGGCCTTGCAATCAGGGGGCCAAAATCCGTCATGGTCCCGATCCCCAGGAAGATCAGGGAAGGATAGATTCCCAGTCTGACTCCCTGATAAAGATAATACAGGAGGCCTCCCGGTTGGCCTGAGTCACCTGGTTCTGTCATAAGCCCGGCCAGCGGCAGGTTGGCCAGCAGCATGCCAAATGAAATGGGCAGCAGCAGCAACGGTTCGAATTTTTTTACAATGGCTAGATAGATAAGGATACAGGCGATTCCAATCATGATACACTGCTGCCACGTGATGGCGGCAAAGCCGGAACCAGCCCAGATGGATTTCAATGTATTGACAAACACTCTATCACCTCATTATTTAGTACAAAGGGATACCTCCATGGATGCGGAGGAAATTCTCAAAGGTCATGGCTCATTCCTGTCCTGTTCTTCGCAGGTTACACTACGAACCCTGCGGATGGTCTGTTTTGGAGTCCTTCTTCAGGAGTCCTGACAACAGGGTAATCAATCCGGAGAGGACAGCAAGCACAAAAAACACCAAAACCATACTGAATAATGAGATCGATAAACTTTGAGATATGGATAAATGATCTGTTATGGACATCATATCACCCTTTCTGTTTGTATTTCATACGGCAGAAGGAGTGCTGCTGGCTTTATGATTCGAAAAAAAGGGGGGAGTTTTTGCAAACTGCCCGCCTGGAAATTCAGGAATCTTTAAGACGACTCTTCCTTGATGAACCGTAATTTTAATATATATTTCATTGTACCAATTTTATCATACCACGGCACATCCTTGTTGTCAATTATTTAACAGACTTTCCGGCCCATTCTTCCTGCATTATCCTTCGCCCATTGGCTTCGTGTTCAGGGACTCCAGCAGTGCAAGCATATCTTTGGGCAGGGAAGAAACGATTTTTGTTTCCCTGCCGGTTATGGGATGAAGAAACCGGAGGCTTTGGGAATGTAACGCCTGCCGGTCGATCCGGGTGGTTGGAATATCCGAATACAGGGTATCCCCGATCAGGGGATGCCCTATGGCCCGGCAATGGACCCGAATCTGATGTGTCCGGCCCGTTTCCAGGTCAAAATGAAGAACGGAGGCATCCCGGAAGGCTTTCAGTACCCGGTAGTGGGTAACGGACGGCGCCCCGTCCGGGGAAGTCTCCCGGAGAAGAATGGATCCCGGTGTTCTGGCAATGGGAAAGTCGATGGTGCCCGATTTCTCCTTCAGGCAGCCATGGACAATTCCGATATATTCTTTTCGATAATCATTTGTTTTCATCTGACGGATCAGCTGATCCTGTACAAACTGATTTTTTGCAAACAGGATGACTCCTGTTGTTCCCTGGTCCAGCCGGCCTACCGGCCGTATTTTTCTGTGAAGTCCTCTCTTCTGGTAATAATACAGCAGTCCGTTCGCCATGGTGTTTTCCATATTGCCTTTGATGGGGTGAATGATTTTCCCCGGCGGTTTGTCCAGTGCAATGACCGATTCGTCTTCATAGAGAATGTTCAGATCCATTTTCACAGGCCGGACATTTTTGGATTCCTCCTCAAAGTCGATGGAAGCTTCCACCACATCCCCGCATTGTACGGCATGGTTCATATAAACCGGAGCCCGGTTGCAAAGTACCTGTCCATGATAATGAAGCCGCTTGACCAGGTTCTTGGAAAATCGGAATTCCGATCGTAAAATGCTCTTTACTGTTTTTCCGCTGTCTTTTTCCTCTGTCACATATTGAAACTGCATTGCTTGTTTTCTCCGCCTTTGGGTTCGTATTTCAGGATATCGACTCCATTATTGTGTATTCTACCAGGCCAGTACTTCATGGCCGTCCTCTGTCACCAGCACCATAATCTCCCACTGGGCGGATGACTTTCCGTCTGCGGTATAGATGGTCCAGCCGTTTTTCCTGTCCTGATAGATGCGGCTCGTACCCATATTGATCATGGGCTCTATCGTAAAGATCATACCCGGTACCAGAAGCATCTCGGTATTCCGCCTGGAACAGTATCCAACCCATGGATCTTCGTGAAACTCCAGGCCTACACCATGGCCGCCGATTTCCTTCACCACGGAATATCCGTTTTCCACCGCGTGTTCATGCACAGCCTGGCCCATATCCCCCAGGAATCCCCAGGGCTTTACTTCCTTTAATCCCCGTTCCACACATTCCTTTGTGACCCGTACCAGCTTTTTTCTGTCTTCCTCCACGTTTCCGATGCAGAACATTCTGGACGAATCCGAAAAATAACCGTCCAGTATGGTGGAGGCGTCCACATTGATGATATCTCCGCTTTTCAGAAGCCGGTTCTTTGAAGGGATCCCATGGCAGACTTCTTCGTTGATGGAGGTACAGACGCTTTTGGGAAAGCCTTCGTATCCAAGCTGGGCAGGCGTACCGCCTAGATCGATGGTTTTCTGATAAACGATCCGGTCGATATCTTCCGTGGACATGCCTTCCTGTATCTGCTCTGCAACCGCGTCCAGAACCGCAACGTTGATTTTTGCGCTTTCCCGTATTTTGCTTATCTGCTCCGGGATCTTGATGATTTTCCTGGGCGGGACGATGTGCCCCTTTCTTCGATAGGATGCAATTTTCTCGTCAAACGCCTCGTGGCATTGTTTATATTTTTTCCCGCTGCCGCACCAGCAGCTGTCATTTCTCCCCAATCGCATTTTCGATCAATCTCCTTTCCGTACTTTATTATATCACGTTCCGAAGGAAACTTGCCAGGCTGGGGATGGAATCGAAAATTATACACTAACGATGGAATGTGTGTTGCCAAACCCGGACAGCAGTGATAAAATTATGACAATTGGCAGGGAGATTATCTTTTTTCTGCCTCCGGCAAAATAACATAGTGTAATATCTGCCGGTACCATTTGTTTGCCACGCGGGGAGGGCAGACCGTATCGGCGGATGTTTTGCGGCTTTTCAGTCGACATTTGATAGTAGCAGAAAGCAGGTGTAATTTTGGAGAAACGTCCATGGTATCAAAAAAGCATTGAAGAAACCTGTAAAGCACTTGGTACAGACCCCACCACCGGATTGCGATCCGCGGATGTCCGATCCCGGCGGGAAAAATATGGGCCCAATGAACTGGCGCACAAGGAAGGCCCGGGCATTTTTCAGATGTTCGTGGAGCAGCTGAAGGATTATATGGTAATCATTCTGATTATCGCCAGCCTTGTATCCATCGCCATTGGAGAAGTGGTGGATTCCGTGGTGATCATCGGTATTGTCATCATCAATGCCGTTCTTGGCGTTGTGCAGGAGTATCGTGCCGGTAAGGCACTGGAGGCGCTGAAGAAGATGTCTGCGCCCAACGCCAATGTGATCCGCGACGGCAAAACCCAGACCATTCCATCAACTGATCTGGTGCCCGGTGATGTTGTCCTGCTGGAAACCGGTGATTATATTCCTGCTGATGTCCGGCTGGCTTCTTCCGTGAACCTGAAAGTGGAGGAGGCGGCTTTGACGGGGGAATCCGTTCCGGTGGACAAGAATGCCGGCACACAGCTGGAAGGCGATATTGGTCTCGGCGATCAGATCAACTGCGGCTTTATGAGTACCATTGTTACCTATGGCAGGGGAAGCGGCATCGTAATTTCCACCGGCATGCATACCGTCGTGGGAAATATCGCCAAAATGATTCAGGAGGATAAGGAAGGAAACACCCCTCTGCAGAAAAAGCTTGCGCAGATGGGCAAGATGCTGGGCACTGCCTGCCTGATCATTTGCGCAGTTGTCTTTGTTATGGGACTGATTCGTGGGGAAGAGGTTCTTGAAATGTTTATGACCGCTGTCAGTCTTGCTGTCGCGGCTATCCCGGAGGGGCTTCCTGCAGTAGTCACGATTGTGCTGGCCCTGGGCATGCAGCGTATGGTAAAGCACAATTCCATCATGAAGAAGCTTCACGCTGTGGAAACCCTGGGAAGCACAACGGTGATTTGTTCGGATAAGACCGGGACACTGACCCAGAATCAGATGACCATTGTTAAGATGTATACCCCGGGACAGGAAATCGATGTGACCGGAGATGGATATAATCCGACAGGGTCCCTGACCATTCAGGGCAGGGACATCAATCTGCCGGAGCAGCCGGCGGTGGCACGCCTGCTGGAAATACAGGTACTTTGCAATGACTCCCGTCTTGAGCAGGATACGGAAGGCGGTTCCGATGAATGGCGTGTGATCGGGGATCCCACCGAGGGAGCCATGGTGGTTGCAGCTGCCAAGGCGGGGATTGACCGGAACGAAATCAATCGGGAGCAGCCCAGGCTGCAGGAGATTCCCTTTGATTCCCAGCGTAAACTGATGACCACCTTTCATCGGACGAAGGACAATCAGCCAGTGGCATTCACCAAGGGCGCACCGGATATTCTGGTGGAGCGCTGCACGCATATTATGCGCAGCGATGGAACGGTGGTGCCTATATCTCCGGAGGATGTCCAAACGATTATGGCGGAGAATGAGGCCCTGGCAAAACAGGCTTACCGGGTACTGGCCATGGCATTTAAAATCATTCCGGACATTCCGGAGAATCCGACGCCGGAACAGGATGAAAAGGACCTGGTGTTCTGCGGATTGGTGGGTATGATTGACCCGCCCCGGAGCGAAGCCATCGAAGCGATCCGGACCTGCAAATCTGCCGGGATCCGTGCCGTGATGATTACCGGGGATTATCGGGAGACGGCTGCTGCCATTGCCCGTAAGCTGGGCATCATTTCCACAGAAAAGGAAGTATTGACCGGCGCGGAGCTGAATCGCATGGACGACGCGCAGTTGAACAAGGCGGTGAAGACGGTCAGTGTATTTGCCCGGGTTTCCCCTGAGCATAAAGTGCGTATTGTACAGGCACTGAAGGACAACGGCGAGATCACCGCCATGACCGGCGACGGTGTAAACGACGCGCCTGCCCTGAAACGTTGATTGGCATTGTCGGTCATTCGGTTGTGGAACT
>ENA-UOOM01002378-UOOM01002378.1-fermentation-metagenome-genome-assembly--contig:-NODE-2378-length-15626-cov-7.179436_pt1 | contig 15626 bp, 12 predicted proteins | sample MGYA00245781_ERZ724031 | MGnify/ENA primary metagenome ERZ724031 (study PRJEB28704, sample SAMN03018317) | fermentation metagenome | biome: anthropogenic terrestrial biome; feature: soil; material... | reverse complement strand
GTTTCAAATTTCATTTTCTTGCCTGCAATATTATTTATATATGCATAGCGTGAAATGCACCTTGCTCCATTGCCGCACATCTCACCAATACTTCCGTCAGAATTGTAAAAACGCATTTTAAAATCCGCTTCTCCATCCGGATAATCAACGACCATAAAACCGTCAGCGCCTAAGGATACTTTTCTCTTGCACACTCTTTCGGCAATTGAAGGCAGTTTTTCAACAGAAATATTTAATTTCATATTGTTAATGATTATAAAATCATTGCCTGCTCCCTGCATTTTTGTAAAATCCATTTTTCCACCTCTTTTATTTCAAGGATTCGGGTATTATTTCATTTTCAATCATTTGTTCATAGCTTTGACGTTTCACAATCAATTCAGATTTGCCGCCCTTAACCAACACAACTGCAGGAACAGGGTTCTTATTATAATTGCTTGCCATTGAAAAATTGTATGCTCCGGTTGACAATATCGCAAAAATATCTCCTCTTCTCAGGTCCGCAACATGCGCATCCCTTATGAGAATGTCTCCGGATTCACAGCATTTTCCGCTTATGGTCACCACATCCTTCTTTGGCTCTCCTGCTTTGTTTGCTGCTATACCTTCGTATTTGGCTTGATATAGAGCAGGTCTTATGTTGTCCGTCATTCCGCCGTCTACCGATACATATTTTCTGATACCTTTTATATCTTTTATAGTTCCCACAGTATAAAGAGTAATTCCTGCTTCTCCCACTATACTCCTGCCGGGCTCGATTACAATTTCAGGTCTCGTTATATTTAAATTCTTTGAAAACTTTTCAATTTCCTCCATCATTGGGTCAAGAAAATATGCAAAGGGCTTTTTTTCATCTTCTTCTGTGTATTTAATTCCGAAGCCGCCGCCTATATTTAATTCCGGAGTAACGAAACCAAATTTATCAATAGTGTCTTTAATTAGTTTTAATGCAGTATCCAATGCTTTAATATGAGATTCATTGTTATGAAGCTGTGAGCCTACATGAAAATGAAATCCCAAGAAGTTAACATATGGTGAATTAATTGCTTTTTCTACAGCAGGAAATATTACTTCATCATCTAATGGTATACCAAACTTTGAGTCCTTTTTGCCGGTAACTATATAATCATGGGAATCACTTTTAACTCCCGGAGTGATTCTGTAAAGTATATTTGCTTTCTTATTTTTTTCTTTACATATTTCTTCTATTAAGCTTAATTCATCCAGCCCGTCAACAATAATTCTTCCGATGTTGTAATCAACCGCTAATTCCAATTCTTCAACAGACTTGTTGTTGCCGTTGAACTCGATTTTTTCAGAAGGAAAACTTGCCTTCATTGCAGTAAATAACTCTCCTCCTGAAACAACGTCCAGACAAAATCCTTCTCTTTCTATAATTTTGCACATAGACAGCGTTAAAAATGCTTTGGAAGCATATGCCGCTCTGGTTCTTTCGTATCTATTTAAAAATGTATTTCTGATTTCAGTGCATTTTTCAACTATTGAAGTTTCGCTGATAACATATAGGGGTGTTCCGTATTGTTTAGCTAATTCAACAGTATTGCATCCGTCAAAGTATAATGTATTGCTTTTTACATCTAATGTCATAATTATCTCCCTTGCTGTTATTTTATATAATTTACATTATTACATGTTATTTTATGCATATCTATAAGTTCCCAATTTGCTGTATATTCTTTTCTCAATAATCCTCTGTCCTCGTATTCCATTTCTCCTACTTGATTGTCATAGGGGTCGTGGCGTAAATGTTTTTTAGGAGGGTCAAATTCATGCTGGAATTCTGAGTTGGCAACCATTCTGAATGGATCTAAGTTTGCAAAATAAAAATTCCATTTGGCTGTGTTGTTGCTTCTCAGCTCTCCCCCTCCAAAGGATGGGTCAGCAAACATCCATCCGAATGGCGCCACATAAAACTGTGCCCAATCATGAGGTCCTATGCTGTATGGTGTTACCGCAAGCCCCGACTGCCATTTTGCGGGAATGCCTGCATATCTGCAAAGAGTAATAAAGAGCAATGCTTGCACGCCACAGTCACCTTTCAGATTGAGAGCGGCATATTCAGGAATGTTTGTTATTGTTGAATATGCTCTCATATATGAGTATTTCACATTCTGTGTAATATAATCATATATTTTTCTTGCCTTTAATAATGGATTGGTTTCATCACCGATAATTTCCTTTGCCAATTCCTTAATATATGGAGTAAACATTATATGAGGCTCTAATTCCCCCGTATCAAAGCATGGCTGTTCTTTTGAAACCAAAGAAGGGTCGGGAGCATTATATTTTAAATGACTTTCATATGAATATTCAACCGAAAATTCCCGGTCTTCCTGAAGGTTAACTTCAAAGTATGCCGTCCTTGAAGGATGGTCGGCGGGAGAAATATAAGCTGCTTCCGGATATGTTTTTATGATTTTAATATTTGACTGTTGGCATTCAGCCGGAACAGGGATATGAACTCTTATTTTTTCTCCTGTCCTTGCTGCATCTTCCTTTATTTTAACTGTTGATTTCATATGGATAAAGTATGATGCTTCCTTGTTTTCCTTTGTATCCTTTATGTTTTTGTTTAAGAATTCCTTTCTTCCGTTTCCGTCGTCACTGATTTTATGTATAAGTCTTGCAGCTAAATCATCCCTTGTTTTTAGCAAGGTGTCATAAAAACTGCTATTAAACATAACTTTGCCGTCTACTAAAATCCAGTCAGCTTGACTTTCCTGCTGCAAAGTAATCAGCTCTTCTTCAGTGAAATCTTCGATATTGTCCTGCATCTTTTTAAGAGCTGATTCGAAAGTATACGTATAATCACCCTTAATAGCCATTATGATTTCTTTTTCCTGCTCAAGCCTCTTTCTCATAGCTGTAGGAATTTGCTTATTAAGCCGCAAATCAATCAACTTTACCGCTTCTTCAAAATATCCTGCCCATTTAAGCTTTAAAATGTCCTCCGGCAGATTTACTTTTAAATATATTAAATCGTTTAACATGTAACCTCCTAAAATCTTATTTTATCCTAATTTATCCTCAGGAGCTTGGTTTGCCTTGTTAATCATAATATCGAATTTTCTTGTTTTAATCAAGTAATTTGACATTAAAATGTTATGCAAATTCTGTACCAACCATTAAGTTATATTATAAATTTTATTTACTCTTTAAACTTCAATGTTTGCGGAATATACCCACATATGAAGAATAATATCCTTTTTCCGTTATTGCGGACGAATTAAACAAAGTTTGCAGCATTTTACATATTATTTAAGCAATATAAAAATTCCGGAAATGTGGAAACTTTCCGGAATTTTGGAGTGCCTCTTATTACAAACTATATTTTTTAATTTTTTCATAGAAATTTGTTTTTCCTATATTTAATGATTTCATGGCAGCTTTCTTATTGCCGTTATTTAGTATTAAAGCATTTAGCATCGCAGATTTCTCGGTTTCTTCTAAAATTTCCTTCAATGGCTTCATACTGTTGCTGATTGGATTTTTAATACTATTATTGGGAATATTCAAATGGCTTGAAAAAATAGTGCTTCCTTCTGTAATATTTATTGCTCGTTCAAGTATATTTTCCAATTCTCTTATATTGCCCGGAAACTCATAGTTTTTCAATAAGTTAATAGCTTCTGCCGATATCCCCTTTTCCTCACAGCCTATTCTGCTGCAAATTTTCGGAAGTATACTTTTAACCAAAGGATATATATCTTGCTTTCTTTCCCTTAAAGTGGGAATAAGTATAGGAAAAACATTAATTCTGTAATATAAGTCATCCCTGAATCTCCCTTTTTGTATTTCTTCTTCAAGGTTTTTGTTTGTTGCCACAATAATTCTCACATCTAATTCCGTTATCTGTTTACCCCCAAGCTTGTAATAAGTCTTATCCTGTAAAACCTGAAGCAGCTTTGCCTGCAAGAAAAGAGACATTTCGCAAATTTCATCCAAGAATAAAGTACCGCCTTGAGCCAATTCAAATAATCCGACTTTACCTCCGTTTTTAGCGCCGGTGAAGGCTCCTTCTTCATATCCGAACAGCTCGCTTTCCAACAATGTTTCAGGTATTGCGGCACAATTTAAAATAATAAAAGGTTTATTCTTAATTTTAGAATTATCATGTATCATTTTTGCCAATATACTTTTTCCGGTGCCGCTTTCACCTAAAATCAAAACTGTCGAATTCGATTTTGATGCTTTTATTGCTAATTTTTTTACATTTAATATTTCTTTGCTGTCTCCTACATAACCCGGTAAAATATTTGTTTCTTCAAAAATCAATTTGCTTTCGATTTCATATAGATTTTTAAGGGCTTCATCCCTTTCCTTAATTGCTTTCTTAAATTCCGACATGTCATCAATTTTTAAAACTGCTCCTACTATTTCATCCCCTTTATTAACGGGATATAAGGAACATATCGAAGACTTGCCGTTTATCTCCTTGTACTGGTTAATATAACTTATATCAAATCCTTTAGCCGAATAATAAAAATCCTTAATAGTGTCATTGTCCTTATGTATTTCGAAAATATTCCTGCCGATAACATCAAATGATTCCGACTCAATGCCCTTAGCTTTATACGGCTTGCCTGCCAATAAGTCATAAATACTTTCTCCTCTGGCTGTATAACCCATGGTCTGACAAAATTTCATTTTATTTGTTTTTCCGTCAAGTACAACAATATGGCCAATGCTTTTAAAAAAGGTTATAATATACGATTCTTGATTTATACTGATTTTAACAAATTTTTGTATAAAATCTATGCTAACCTTTATATTTACATTGGAATATACATAATTAAGCTCTAATTTATCTGAATAATTATCATGCTTATTGATTACATATTTTAAGGCTGATTTATTATTACGGTAACTGCCTATGGCAATAAAAGTGTCTCTCAGTTCTAATTTGTTATCTTCGATTCCGATGCATGTCAGATCTTCCGGTGTCAGCCCTCCGTCATCCGCACCTAAGCAGGTATCCCCTATGATTACTATATCTTCCTTTTCAACCCTCCCTGCCGGGTGACTGTAATCATAATTGCCTATAATCCCGAAAATTTCTTTTGCTTTGTTATTGTAAATTTGAATTATTCCGTCTTTATCAATAAAAATAAATCCGTCTGACATCATATCCGTAAATTGTTTTGCATAACTATCTAATTCAAACATAGCTTTCTCCATTATTGTAATTGTTTATACCTGCGGTCATTTACATTATTCTTATTTGATACTTTTTATCAGTCTAAGAATATTATCTATAGAAGCTTCTAAATTTTCCTTAGCTTTATTTCTGCTTATCTGAAAGTCCTCAGGAAGTCTGTTGATTGTAAATATTGAAGTAACTCCAATATCATATGCTTCATCAATATTCATATCAGCTCCGCCGGCAATGACGGTTACAGGAATGTTTTTATTTTTTGCACGTTTTGCCACTCCAATTACTGCCTTGCCTCTTAAGCTTTGGGTATCGATTTTCCCTTCACCGGTAAAAATCATATCCGCATCAGCAATTATTTCATCAAATTTCACCGTATCCAGTATTGTTTCAATTCCCATCTGAAGAGTGGAATTAAAAAATGCAATCATGCCCGCACCCATAGCCCCTGCTGCCCCGCTTCCGGGAACATCTTTTAAATCTTTGCCTGTTTCACTTTTTATAACATCACAAAGATTTTCTAAGCCCTTGTCAAGTTCGGCAACCATTTTTTCGTCCGCACCTTTTTGGGGACCGAATATATATGCTGCTCCCAGCGCTCCGTACATTGGATTATCTATGTCGCACATAGTGATTATTTCAATATTGTCTAATTCTTTTGCTTTTTCCGATAAATCAATTTTTTCTATATTTATAAGCGTTTTCCCTACAGGTATGAACTCATTTCCTTCTTTATCATAAAATATAACACCTGCCGCTGCCGCTGCTCCGCATCCTCCGTCATTGGTACTTGAGCCTCCGAGCCCTACAATTATTTTTTTACATCCTTTTTTTGCTGCTGTCAATATAAGCTGTCCAACTCCATAGGTTGTTGTCAAGCTTGGGTTTTTTCTTTCCTCTACTAAAGGAAGACCTGCGCATGCGGCCATTTCAATTACTGCAGTATCTCCTATCAGACCGTAAAATGATTTCATATCCTCAAAATAGGGTGAGCTTACTGTTTCATATATTTTTTCACCGCCTAAAGCCGACAAAAAACAATCAACGCTGCCTTCTCCTCCGTCAGCAACGGGGATTGATATTATGTTGCTCTTTGGAAAGTGCTTATAAATTTTATCAGAAATAATATCGCAGATTTCAATCGATGTTAATGTTCCTTTGAATGAATCGGGAATCAAAACTGCTTTATTTAAAGTCATGTCAAGGTTCTCCTATTCTTCATCCTTAACTCTTTTTATTTTTGCTCCTAAGTTCATGAATTTATTTTCTATGTGTTCATAGCCTCTGTCAATATGCTGTATGTTTGTTACTTCTGTCAGTCCGTTGGCAATTAAGCCTGCAATTATTAAAGCAGCACCTGCTCTTAAGTCCGTGGCTTGTACTACTGTTCCCTTCAAGTTTTTAGTGCCGTTTATTTTAGCCTGCTTCTTTGTAAATTCTATGCAGGCACCCATTTTTTTCAACTCTTCCACGTATTTAAATCTGTCCTCGGATACCCCTTCAACAACGGTACTTTCGCCGCATAACGAAGATAAAAGCACCGTCATGGGCTGCTGCAAGTCTGTAGGAAACCCCGGATACGGAAGAGTTTGAATATTCACCGGAACTAATTCATGCTCATAATAAACCCGCATGGAATCTCCATATTCTTCAATACCCATACCCATTTCCTTCAGCTTTGCTGTTATGGGCTCCATATGTTTCGGGATTATATCATCAATAATAATGTCACCCTTTGTGGCAGCTGCAGCTATCATATATGTACCCGCCTCAATTTGGTCGGGTATAACTCTGTAGGTACAGCCTGTCAATTCCTTCACGCCGTTGATACGAATCACATCTGTACCCGCACCCTTGATATCTGCTCCCATTGAATTTAAAAAGTTTGCCGTATCAACAATATGAGGTTCCTTAGCGGCATTTTCTATAATTGTTTTACCCTCGGCATATACTGCTGCCAGCATAATATTTATGGTTGCTCCCACACTTACTACATCTAAATAAATTTTTGCACCCACCAATTTGTCGGCTAATACATGTACTCTTCCTTCATGGGTAATATCAACGGTTGCACCCAACGCTTCAAACCCCTTAATATGCTGATCGATTGGTCTTTCACCTATATCACAGCCTCCGGGCATCAAACACGATGCGCTTTTAAATCTTCCCAATCCTGCTCCGAGCAAATAATATGAAGCTCTCATTTTCTTAGATAAGCCATTTTCCAAATAACACTTATTTACATTGGTTGCATCCACATACAATGATGTGTCATCTATATAATCCGCCTCTGCGCCTAATTCTCTCAGTATTTCCAAAAAAACATTAACATCTTGTATTTTTGGTACATTTTCTATAATGCATTTTCCCGGACAAAGTATGGTTGCCGGTATTATTGCAACAGCTGCATTCTTAAATCCCCCTATGTTTACTTTTCCTTTTAGTTTTGTACTGCCTTCTATAACAAATTTAGACATAATTCTTCCTCACAGTAATTTTTTATTAATCCGGAAATTATCAGTTTAATTTATATTTGTTGAATAACACGGTTATTCAGAGCAATGACAATTACTTATCGGGTTTTATTAATAATATAATACTTTTTGTAATTTATCAACAAGATAAGTTCAATCATTTAATCGATTCCCGGCAGATGTTTTTGTGTTCCATCGGTAAAAATAACTTTCCACGTGGGGTCCGAATTTATTCTTTCGATGTTCTGCCAATTATCATCTTCAACACTATAATATGCTATTTCTATTTTTGCAATTTCCTTATTCTTAATTTCAGGGTAGGTTAAAATCCGCGGCAATGCTTCTATTGCATGTATTGTACGAACCTTTTCCGTTATTTCCGTAACAGAAGTGATTCTTTGCATTTCAAATTTATAAATTCCTTCATTATCTGCAAAAAAATACATATAAGAATTGTCCATGGAATAATCGTTATATATTTGAGTGTAGATATATATACTGTCATTTTCCGAAATATGCTTAAAGTTTTCAATATATCCATCTGTATCAATATTTTTTTCTTTAAGAAAATTATTTATCTCCTCTTTAATATCCGGATTTTCGTTGATTTTATCGTTAACCTTATTGCGCAGAGTCAGTCTCAGCTTTTTTCCGTCTATAATTTCTAAAATTTCTCCCTTGCTGTTGCTGTATTTGTATACATCTGCAACAGGCTCTATTTTTTCATTTAAGAATTTTTCCAATAAGCTGAAGTTTACCTGTATTATGTCATACTCTGTTTCCAAAACAGGCAATATATAAGTTTCATCCGGTATATCCGCATTTATCTTAATGTTTTTCTCATCTAAAATCTTTACCACATCCAAAGCAAATTCTTTATCATTCTTAGGGTCGTACTCTGCCTTTGACATGTAATTTGATGATGCAAAGAGAAAAACATTTAAAATTATAAAAGCTGTTATTAAAATCGTATTTGTTTTATTCCAGTCCATGGTATCACTAATCTCCTGTATTACCATTCTTCAATCAAAGCACCTGATGTGGCGTTGAATATAAATGTTTTTTCATTTGTTTCTACTACCCATACTACTCTTAAAAGCTGCTCCTTGGTAATTCTTGACAAATCAAAATATCCAAGATATATATTGTTTATTTCCTTAATCATTTCAGGCTTTATAGGCTTATGCCGGCTAACCTCCTGGGTTTCCGCAGCTGCGTTGTTTACTTCATTTGCCGCATCATCTGACGAAGAAGTGTCAATATTGCTTTCTATTACATCTATTGCAGGAATAACTTGTGTATGAGCCATTTTGTCCATCTGCTTGTCATCAATCTTTCTGATAAATCTTTTATAGGAAACAACGTTATTTCCTATAACATCAATCTGAAGGGCGGAATTATCCCTCACCCGACTGAATAATATTGGTCTGTCCAATATACTGTACGAAAACGTAAATCTATATCCTTCATTCCCATCCGTATGAATATTTTCCACACTGCTTAAATATCCGTTTTCAGGGAAACCAAGAAATTCCTCAGTAAAATTCACTGCCGCAACAAAACTTCTATAGACATCCGAGCCATTTTCCGGCTCAATTGATGCATCGTAAAAGTCTAAAAGCCCTTCTTCATTAATCTTCAGAATTTTTTCCGTTCTGTAAACATAGACTAAATTTCCGCTTACTTCAACAGACTTTCTTACATAGTCGTAATCATTCTTGAAATAGTCCTTAGCAATTTCGTTAATTTTATCAATATCAAACACATCAAGCTCCGACTGTACAAATACCGGATTAAGTGCTGCCTTTTCCAACGGAACAGGTACCTGTATTGCCGCATCTCCTATTTTTTGACCTGAAGCATATGCTGTCTTACTTTCAAAATTTATTAACTTTACAAGGTCTGCCAATTCCTTGGTATTTATCTTGTCACTTACAATCTTAACTGTATTTTCGCCGTTGTAAATATAAATTGAATTATTGTTATTCAAGTCAATTATAACATTTTTAATATTCTTGACAGTATTATTGACATTTTCGTTCTGAATTTTCATATGACCGGTGAATATTTCTGCCGGAATATTCGTTTTGAAATCAAATTTCATATATTCAGCCGGGAATGCTGCCGTTTCGGTAATACTGCTGTCTGCAAAGTCCTCAAAGGCAGTATAAATTACATACAATGCCTTTTCCCACAATTCCTTGTCATCTGAATATAAAACAGTATAATTATTATCGTATTTAATTATGTTTTTAACCGGTCTTAATACTTTCCACAGGTCCGCTTCAGTTTTTGCTTCAGCGTCCCTGTCTTCGTTTAAATTGGGATTGAAAAATTCAGGCAGCTTCAGCCATACATTGCTGCTTAAATATATACACATAAGTACCATGACCATCAGTACTATATTTTTAATTTTGGTTTTTAACATAAATAATCCTCTTTACTCGGGAATCGTAATTATCATTTCAGTTCCTTTGTCTATTTCGCTGTTTACGGTAATTGTACAATTTTGGGCTTCTGCAATCTGTTTGGCAATAGAAAGTCCAAGACCTGTTCCACCCAAGCCTCTTGCTCTTGCCTTATCTACACGATAAAACCTTTCAAAAATCCTTGCCTGGTCCTGCTTCGGTATACCCTGTCCGTCATCTTTAATACTAATAACTGTATTATTGTTAATTCTTTTTGCATCAATCCATACATTACCATTATCGGGAGTATACTTAACTGCATTTCCCGCAATGTTTAAAATAATTTGTTCAAATCCATCCTTGTCAAACATTATATTAAGTTCCTCAGGAACGTTCATATGCATGCTTATATTTTTATTCTTTATCTGAATCTGAAGTTTTTTTACTATTAAATTAACCATTTCACACAAATTAATTTTTTCCTTATGCCATTTTGTCTGCTCATAGTCCATCCTTGAAAGACGAAGCAAATCGCTTACTAAACGTGACATGCGGTCGCTTTCCGAATTTATAACATTTAAAAATTCCTCTGATACATTCTTTTCTTCCAATGCTCCGTCCAAAAGAGTTTCTGTATAGCTTTTAATGGTTGTTATTGGTGTCTTCAGTTCATGTGATACATTTGCCACAAATTCTTTTTGCAGCTTATCAATTCTATGCTGCTCAGTAATATTTTTAAATACAAGAATTACGCCTCCTATTTCATTTCTGTTATTCATGAAAGGAGCATAATCTATATCGTAGGTTTCTCCGTTTTTTTCTGCCAGGTCAGTTCCACGATAGCCCTTGGACTTGATGTAATCCATGGACATATTGTCCTTAAGTCTGACTATTGCATCATCAAATGTCTCATCGGCGTTTTTAAGTGATAATATATTTTGGGCAACAGGATTTGCATGTATTATGCTGCCTGAGGAATCAACGGCCAAAACACCGTCCGCCATGTATGTGAAGGTGGTTTCCATCTTGCTTTTTTCCTGCTGAAGATTAGACATTGACCTTTTTAACTGGTCAATAAGGTAATTGAACATATTCCCTAACTGACCTATTTCATCGTCTGATTTTACATTTACCTTCTGGTCAAAATCACCTAAGGACATTTGCTTTGCTTTTACCGTAAGCTCCTTGATGGGTCCTGTTATGCTGGTTGACAGTATCAGCCCTAAAAATATGGTTAAGGTCAGAGCAATTATGGTTGCTTGTGTCATTATAAGCATTGATTCATTTACCGTATCATAAATATAATCAATATTATTGATTAAATATATATATCCTCTTATATCTCCGTCTGTCTGCACCGGGAAAGACATATGGTAAAATCTTCGATTTTCGGCATCCTCGAATCTATCGGCAGGTTCAATGTGGTATGAATTTCCATCAATAGATTTCGTCAGTATATAATTGTTTATTTTATTGTTGTTGAATGCGCTTACTCCGATTGATTCTTCCACACTTCCCGCAATTATCGTTCTGTTATCGTCATTCAATATTACATATATATTTTCGTTATAGCCCACCTGGACGCTGTTCATGGCATTTCGAATTTCTTCAATATTTTCATCCCATATGCCGGAATTTAACGATTCATAAGATTCAATAATTGAGCGAATTCGAGCATCCATATTTTTTATATTCATATTCAGCTGAATTGCTTCAAGCTGATTTACTATATAAATTCCGACTATGGACATGGCAAGAAACACCAACAGAAAATAAATTAAAATAAATCTCCATCTGATACTTTTAAACATATATTCTCCTATTGTGCACAAGCGAGGACATCAGTCTCATTCACATCTCGCAGTCTCATTCACCAAAATTATTTGCTTTTAAAATAATACCCTGTTCCTCTTTTTGTGATTATATACTTATCATCATCTGTTTCTATTTTTTCCCTTAATCTTCTCACTGTTACATCAACTGTTCTTAAATCACCAAATTCATATCCCCACACTTCCTTAAGAAGATGCTCCCTGTTAAACACTCTGTCTGAATTTTGAAACAAATATTTTAGAAGGTCAAATTCTCTGTTGGTAAGGTCAATTATATCACCGTTCTTGCTTACTTCGTATGTATTCATATCGATAGTAAGATTCCCGACAGTAATAATCTTTGATTTCATTGCTTCATCAACCTTGGAAAGTTTTACTCTTCTAAGGTTAGCTTTCACCCTTGCAATTAACTCCTTATTGCTGAATGGCTTAGTGATATAATCATCAGCCCCTAATTCAAGCCCTGTTATTTTATCATTTTCTTCCTCTTTTGCGGTAAGCATAATTACAGGCATTACGTATTCCATGCGTATTTCCTTTAATACGTCAAATCCGTTTTTCTTAGGAAGCATAATATCAAGGATTACTAATTCCGGTTTTATCTGATGCACCGCCTTTATAGCTTCATCTCCGTCATAAGCGGTCTGCACTTCGAAACCTTCTTTTTGAAGATTGTATTTAATTATCTCGGCAATAGGTCTTTCATCGTCAACTACTAATATCTTAGGCATTCTTTCACCTCATGTAACTTTTAATAATTATTACTAAATTTTATTCATAAATATTATACCATGTTTTTTAAAAATGAACACCATCTTTATTTAAAAGCATAAATTAATTTAGGTAGGTGAATTTTATGAAAAATAATATAGATCTTAACAAATTGTGTCCCGTTATCAAGGGAAAGCTTTCATCAAGCAGCAATAATAATATACCTGTTATCATAAGCTATAAATCCGACAGAAAAATAAAGGAAGGGCGAATCAGTTCATTATCAAATAGATTAACGCTTGAACTTCCTATTATTAACGGCTGCGCCTGTGAAATGAGTACAGAATCAATCCTTAAATTAACTGCAGATCCCGATGTTGAATTTATATCATATGATTCAAAGGTATTTGCGGTAATGGATGTGGCAAGAAAAACAATCGGAGCCGATTATTCTTTAAATACCGGTTATACCGGAAAAAATGTAACGGTTGCAATAATTGACACCGGTGTTGCTCCACATGCGGATTTAATATATCCCACAAACAGAATAATCGGGTTTAAGGATTTTGTTAACAATCAATCTAAATTTTACGATGATAACGGCCACGGCACTCATTGCGCCGGAATTCTAGCAGGCAATGGCTATTCATCCAAGGGCAAATACAAAGGAATAGCTCCGGAAGCAAATATACTGTCAATTAAGGTGCTTGATGAAAACGGAAACGGCAGCACTTCGGATATTCTCTCCACTGTGCAGTGGATTATAAATAATAAGGAGGCTTATAAAACAAGAATAATAAATTTTTCACTTGGTGCGATTGCACAATATAAAGAAAGGAGAGACCCTTTGGTAAAAGCTGCAAACAGAGCAATTGACAACAATCTCATAGTAGTTGCCGCTGTCGGAAACAGCGGTCCTATGCGCAATACCGTATTATCTCCAGCGACCAGCAGGTATGTCATTTCCGTAGGAGCAGAAAATGACAGGAGCAAATTGTATGCGGAAAATGAAATTATAGCAGATTTTTCAAGCAGAGGACCTACATTGGACAGAATCCGCAAGCCTGACTTAATAGCTCCCGGTGTTGATATAATGTCTTTATCCAATAAAAATTTAAGCGGCTACACAACACTCAGCGGAACATCAATGTCCGCACCTATGATATCCGGTGCTGCCGCCTTACTGCTTAATGAAAACCCAAATTATAATCATTTTGATATAAAGAAAAAACTCCTGAATGCATGCTCAAGAATAAAAGCATCTTCCTATGAGCAGGGTGCCGGAGTTTTAGATATAAGACGTATATTTTCCTGATATAGGGAGCTTAATGCTCCCTTATGATAATATTATTCCCTTTCCCATTGTCTGCGCTTTTTTCAGTAAATCCTCTGCCTTTTCAATCAGTCCTTCCAAGGATTCACCTCTGTATTCCACAATAGCTCCGCTTACATTGACGCTTTTTTTGCTTATGTTTAAATCGTATCTTCCTAATTCCATTTTTATTCTTTCGATAATTATTTTTGCAATATCAAGTTCTACATTATTCAATATCATTATAAATTTATCATTTCCATATCTGCCAACCACATCTATTTTTCTTGCGGTCAGACTGAGTATGTGAGCCACATCCTGCAAAACCATATCTCCGGTTTCTATACCGAATTTTAGGTTGAATTCCTTAAAATCATCAATATCAATTAAGAACAGGCAAAAATTCGTTCCTTCTTCCTTATAGCTTTGCATGCTGTGCTTTATACAATCTGTTATAAATTGAAAATTATATAAATTTGTAAGAGGTTCTATGCTTGCCCGTGATTTTATTTCACTTTCCAAATGTTTTATTTGTCTGTCTTTTTCAAGGATTAGCCTGCGGATTTCTCTTTTATGAGTTAAATCCTGAATTGTTAAATAGAAGGTATCGTCCTTAAATCCAAAAATATTGAATTTAACAAATTTCTCAAAGGCATTTACATATTGTTCAATAACCGTGTGGTCACTGGTCATTGCTGCTTCGCACAATATTTTCGGCCAATCGAAAATCGAATCCGTCAGGGCAGGAAATACTTCCGTCATTCTTTTGCCTATTAATTGCTCCATTGTTTTGTCGGTAATATTCTCCAATTGCTTATTTGCATAAACAGTCACAACATCAAATTTCCCCGCATCATTAATCATCCTGCATTGCACAAATGCATCGGATATGTATTCTGCAAATTCCTTCAAAAGTACAACCCCCTTTATTTTAATCAATATCATCAAACTCCGTGTTCAAAAGTTTTTTAACTGTCTTTTTTACTGTCTCATATTCAAAGCCCTTGCCTATCAAATAATTAGATAACTTTATTCTTTTTTTACGGTTATCTTCTTCTTTTATGCTTAAAAGCTTCTTTTGCCCTAAAATAAAGGCTCTTTCGCATTCCTCTTCCGGTGAAATGCTTTTTATTTTTTCTCCTATTATTTCTTTATCAACGCCTTTATAATACAATGCTTCCTTTATTTTTAGCACTCCATGTTTTAAAATGTTGATTCTGTCATTTATAAACATTTCACAATATTTTTCATCGTCTAAATATTTTTGCTCTTTAAGCGTGTTGACGGCATTGTCAATTAACCGGGAATCGAAACCTTTGGCTTGCATTTTAAGCCTCAATTCATATTCACTTTTTGCCGCTCTTGAAAGCAATGAAATCCCATAATTGTAAACACTTATCTTTTCCTCTGATTTCAATATGTCATCTATGAGCTCATCATCAAGAAGCATGTCCTTTTTAAGTGAATATTTTATCAGAATATTCATGTCAATTGCAAAGGCATATTCTTCATCTAAATATATATTAAATCTTTCTTTGTTTCTCTTTTGATACTCAATCTTTGTTATTCTTTTCATTTTCTACCTCTAACCTGCCCGGGACCATTAGCGAAACTGTATATTCCTTCCGCTGACTGCAGATTAAAAACTTGATTTTTTATTAGTAAATCTGTGCAATAAGTTTACTGCAATATATATTACAATAATTACTAAAAAAA
>ENA-UOOM01002374-UOOM01002374.1-fermentation-metagenome-genome-assembly--contig:-NODE-2374-length-15647-cov-10.097422_pt1 | contig 15647 bp, 15 predicted proteins | sample MGYA00245781_ERZ724031 | MGnify/ENA primary metagenome ERZ724031 (study PRJEB28704, sample SAMN03018317) | fermentation metagenome | biome: anthropogenic terrestrial biome; feature: soil... | reverse complement strand
CGATGGCTGACCACTTTTTCAATAACACCATCATTAATCTTTTACATGTCGCAACGGCCTCTGGCGCGGATGAATTGCAAGTAATCCGCATTACCATTGCTCAGACCGTATCGTTCCTGCTCGTTCTTTTCATCTATTGGAAAAGCGGGGCACATCGCAAACAGACATTTCGTGGATATTGGAAAGAAAATCTATATCCTATCCGATAGTGTTAAATGTTGATGATTCCCTTTGAGCGCCGTTGCCATATGCTCCTCCTTCCCGCACGGGCAGGCAACCACGCCTATACTACCGGAACTTTGTGCAATCGTAAGTGCTACTTTCGCTAGCAGGCCGGAACTTAACTTTTCACTTTACAACTTTTCATTTTGTTCGTTGAGAAATGGTATCTCATTCTATACCAAGTCAAGGATCAGACGATATACGTTGACTATATTGTGGATTGTAAACAGGATTATGGATGGCTGGTACGAGGCTTTGCTATGTGACATAAATGCAATTAAATAATAAGGAAAGAGCCTGCAAGGAGGGATTGCTTTGAAACACAAAGAAATTTTTAATAGATTAACTGGAGTAAGCTGTCCTGTGTTTGGAATATCTTGGAATCCACCTGAAGGCCAGAGAAAGATTGCAGAAAATCATTATATTTCTTGAGTCAAAACGAGTCCTATCCTATATTTCCTATATGAATTATCCGGTGAAATATTAGATAAAAAGGCATTGAGCAAAGGAGAAAGCTATGTTTGGAGCTGGTTGGCTGAATTTGGGAAGTCTTTTACTTGGGCTGATTGCATGGATACTTCCTGTTGTTAATCTTGTGCAGCACAATAAGGCTGACCACAGGAACTGGGTTGCCTTTTCTGTAGCAAGCGTCAGTGCCTGTGCCATCTCACTGTGTATGCAAATTTTCTATACCGATCATCTGGTAAAGATAGAGGATTGGTCAGCGCTTATGGATACTTCCTCTGCGGTGGCATTAGTCGCCACAGTACTTCTTGCAGTCACAATTATACTTAATGCAATTACATTGGTTGTATATTCCAGGAAAAGTTAGGACTGGTGAATTCCAATTTGTCGGAGGCATACTCATGAACTATAAAGGCCTATGTTGCGGGATATGAAGATAGAGGACGGGAAGGAGAGAACAGTATGAAAAAGAGACTGATTGGTGTGTTGGTGTTGGTGACACTGCTCATCAGTACTATGGCGAGTACCTCAGTTGCTTCATTTGCTGCAGGTAATAGCGTAAGCATTACCTTGCCAAACTTCAAGGTCATCATTAACGGACAGGCGGTAAATAACGATTATAGCAAGTACCCGCTTATCGTTTATAAAGACATTACATATTTTCCAATGACTTTTAGTGATTGCAGATTTTTAGGCCTTGAATCTACGTGGACAGGTGATAAAACTGGACTTTTGGTAGATGCGACAGGTGTTACGGCAGCCTATAATCCATATCTATCATCGGCAAAGAATATAAAAAATTATACTGCAGAAATTGCAAACTTCCCAATTAAGGTAAATGGTAAAGCTGTAGATAACAGCAAGGAAGAATATCCACTTCTTTTATTTAGAGATATTACATATTTCCCTATGACTTGGAAATATAGTGTGGGTGAGTTTGGGTGGGATTATAAGTTTGATGGCAAAAATGGACTTGTTATCACATCGAAGAATGCAAAGTTAGATCAAATTCAGATTCCTACGAATAGGTTGGCTGAGCAGTATGGAGACTTTGAAGGAAAGAATAGCATAGCGGTTATGGCTAAGAACGGTTACGCCTATTACGTGGATAATAAGGGAGCCGTAATGCAAGCGCCATTATCAGACATAAGTAAAGCCAAGAAGATTTTTCAACTTGAAATCTGGTCATATGGAGATGGAAAGCAATACGACCGTCACGAATTTTACGAAGAGAACGGAAAAGCAATGCTGTTTTTTCACTCCGGTGGTGCTGTAATGGGCTCGGATCATAGATACTTATTAAAGGAAGATGGTACAGTGCAAAAAATTCAAAGCAGCTATTATGAGACCACCTTGATAAGAGATAGGCTTTATATGTACTGGATAGGTCCTACCCCGGGTCCGGGAAATTTGAGAGTTCAAGATATCGATTATTCAGAAGATAGTAACAGAAGCTTGGGATCAGCCGACTATTGGTACTATTTTTTAAGCGATGTCGAAGGATTACCGAAGCTTGAGCTTATAGGGAATGAACTCTATGTGAGGGCGGCAAAAGTTGCGCAGAATCAAGAAGGTGATGGCAGTTATAGTTTAGAGAACCCCGCTGTATATAGAGTTAATATATTTACAAATGAGGTGACCAGGATAAGCCAATCCAAAGAAAGGGTGGTAAATGCCCAGATAGTAGGAGAATCTCTTTACTATTTGTGCTCTAAAGGAGAAGGTGAGCAGCGTATTTATAGTGTATATAAGCATTCTCTTCAAGATGGGACTGAGGCCCTTATAGGTAATTTTGAAGGCGAAGACTCTTGGCAGCTTAAATTTGCAGTAGTAGGAGATCATGTTTATTATTTAAGCCGGGAAGCTTTATATCGTATAGGAGATAGTGAAAGTTTGAATCCGCAAGCAGAAGCGATATCCATGAATATTACCGGGGATGAAAAAGAATATTTAGCCTGTACATTCAGGGAAACTCCAAACTCAAAATACAGAGTAATGATATTTGATGAATCAGGAGAAGTTGTGTTTAAAACCGCTGACTGCGGCAGCAATGTTGTAGTAGAAGGCAGTACTTTACATTTTTATAACATTACAACCGAAACCCTTTGTAAAACCACAATTAAATAGGCTATATTCAATTCAATGTACAAAAAAACAGACAGCTATAACCCGCGATTTGTTCCAGCAATACTTATCAGCAATGAACCTAATGAAATATGATATGGTCCAATTTTGCTTTGTCTATGCGGGCGATATGATCCGGCAACTTTCCCGCTTTTGGTAATCAAGCGTCAAGGCGGGAATACCCCGCTTTGACCATCTAATTAAGCTTTGTCTCCACTCCGGCTTTTTGGCCGTACCAGGTGTTGTTCAGGGCAGCGGGGTCTTTCGTAAAGATCTTATCGTATGCAAAAGGTACGATAACCTCGTTTTGCATGCTGATGACGCCCCATTTCCCGCCTTTCCTGACCGTGATAAGCTCCCGGTCACGGTCAAAATAAAGGTTATAATAGTCGGTGTAATAGCCGGTATCGCCGGTTTTTAAAAGCTGCCCGAAGGCCTCGTATTCAAGGGGCACAACCAGCCTGCCCGCCAGGTCATAGGCGCCCCACCGGCCGTCCTTTTTCACCGAGACGTATTTATCGAAATACAATTCATATTCAGGCGGTCCTATTTGCGCCTGACCCGACCAGGTCATGACCTCTTCAAACTCCACGGGTATTAATGCTGTCAGCCTGGTATAATCAATCACCGCCGCGCCGAGCTTGCGGTCGGCTCCGGAACCTTTGGCCAGCAAAAACAGACCTTTTCTAAAATCGACGCTGTCGATGGCAGAATACTCCGGCTCAAGAATCTTCTCTCCGGAGTGGGCATACAACCCGCGCAGTTCTCCGCCTCGCCCGTCCGGTACTGTAACCATATAACCGTAAGGCGTGTACGATAAGGCGCCGTTTATAGGGCCTATGAAGGCTCGGCCGTCACGATTCATTACATAAGCCTGGTGGTCTTTATATACCACATATGCTCCAAGCAGAATATATTTGTCAAAGCGGAGCCGGCCGTCGAGCTCGAAGATAAATCCGGATAAATCGGCCACCCTTTTGGCTCTTGCGGCCTCGGTTTTAAAGGTTGTGAAGCTGACTTGGCCTTGTGCCTTACCATACCCATAGTCTCTAATGTCAATCCGGGAGTAAAAAAGGAAGGGTATGGTACTGGCGCTGATATAGTATTGGCTGTCTATGACCAGCGCCTTTCTGACCTGTTCCGGCTCCAGCCACGAATCGCTGTTGGATATGGCCGTATAAACATAGGCGTCGTCTTGGTACTGAAAGCAGATCAGGCCCTCATGGAAGGTGGCCACACTGCGGCCTGGCGCTATTTCGAGCCCGTCGCCCGCCTCCTTTTCAAAGGCTTCCACGACTTTTATCCCCAAAATCTGCCCGAGCTCCTGGGCATTAAAGTATATATCATTGCCGTCGTAGCGGTACATAAGCTGATCGGAGTATTTAACCTCCTTTTCGTCAAGGGTCAGGGCAATCTCATCCTCCGTTAAAAAACGCCCTGCTTTGGATAAATCAAGCAGGTTGCCGCCGATGACGTCGAAGCCTCCGTTTTCTATCCAGTTGGTGTCGTTTTTAAGCTCTACGTAGTCTTCGGCATGCGCTGCGTCGAACCATTGAACATCGGTGGGATACTCCAGGGCGTACCAGGCGCTGGCGCTTTCACCGATGGTATGCCTGCCGGTGGCAGGGGAGAAAGGCACTCCATCGTTCTCCCACTTGCTTTTCGGGGAATAGACATATATCCTGAACAAAGTTCCGATGTACCCGTCATCTTGACTGCCGATCTGTTCGACCGTCAGCTTGTGGCGTACCAGGACGGTGTCGCCATGCTCGGTTATGATATACCGGCCGCGCCAGCTTTCAGGAAACGTCAGGGTAAAGCCGTATGCGGTATTGGTATATAGCTGGGAATCAGCGGTTTCCATATCTGTAAAAATTGCTTTATCCGAAGCGGTTGTATCTGCATTCGCGACGGGTTCATCATTCCCGCTGAGGGGGCCGCACCCGGTCGTAATGATCGCCAGAACTGCTAATACTATGATAAAACGCATAAGTTTAAGCTTATTGGCTGCCATTATTTTATTCAAAAACTCCCCCTCCTATCTATAAAGATATCTTAACATCTATTGCTAAACATGATGCAATTCATCCCTAATATTTCATAAAATACAACTTTGCGGGGCTAAGCCAAAGCTATTATTCAGTTGTTTTGGGCCGGATTAGATCAATGATAATCCGGCCATTATCATAGTGAATAAAGTGGTTGGATTTCACCGCAACAGATTCGGCTTGATCTCTCACCAATGTACCTGTGCGGAATACCGAAAGCAGGAGTCCAATAAGGAACATATTGGTAACCAGAGCCATTTTCCCATAAGAGATAAGCGGCAGCGACAGCGGAGAAAGAAGCATAAAGCCTAGATTCGAAGCAATATATAGGATCAACTGCACGGCGAATGTCGAAACAATCGCGGTGGAAGTCAAAAAACCGAGTACGCTTTTCTGCTTGTTGCAAAGCATAGCCGCGCGAATAATAAAGGCCGCGAACAGCGCAATGATGCCTAAAAGCGCTATCCATCCGAATCTGTAAATCAAATAGGTCAGCAAATAATCAGTATTGATTGCAGGTAAAATACGCGCGCCTAAAATGTTGGAGGCATCTACGGCAACCATATAATAATCCATTGGCATACCGCTGCCGATAAACTGCGAGTGGGACAAAATGCGTTGTACGGTAGTTCCCATATATCCAATCCCTTGCGGGTCAAGAGAGGGATTGAATACGACGCGCAGCCACTCGGCTCTATACCCCGCACCCATCAGCATGAAGAAAAAAGACATCGACAAAACTACGGCAGTGGGGATATACAGGATGAACAGGGCCGATCGTTTTCTCACATTAAACCAGCCCTTTAAAACAGCGGCCGTCAACAGAATAAGACAGGAAATACAAAGTAAAAAAAGAATGCCTGAACTGGGTACAAGCATGGATAGAAAGGCGGGAGCCACAAACGCCGCCCCGCAAAAAATAAGACCGCCATAGCCTTTATTTCTCATGCTGTAAACCAATCCGGCAAAGGCGGTCGAGAACAGCAACAGCGGATAAATCGCATATGATGCTCGGCCAAGTACTGTCCCGGTAAAGAAACAACAGACAACAGTTATCGCACAGAGCGTGAAAAATACAATCCTGGGGTATTTGCCAACCACAGTGAAATCGGCGAAATAAGCGGCCAGCATCACGCTGACGGCAATACCCGCCCATACCATCTGCTGTTCCAAAGTCCATGCCCCGTCAAAAGTGGAATCGATAAAAAATTGCACTGCAAAGCCCAAAAGAAGCATAAGGCCGGTCAGGGCAAGCAAGGTCCAATCCGGTTTCGGCCTGTGGGCGTGGTCAAGCTGCTCCCCGACCAGCACAGGGTCTCCCATCTCCGTGATGGCTTTATCGGTTGCCGCCTCTTCATCAAGACCCTCTTTTTGATAAGCGTTTTTTTGGTCGAGTATGTGGTTTTCTATTTCCTCCAATACAATAGGCTGCGCTCTCTTCCACCGTATCTGCTGGCGCACGGTTTCTAAATACCCGGTGATCTTGTCAGGCTGATGCAAAAGTGGCACCCCCCAAAACAGCATTTACAGCGGAGGTATATGCCTTCCATTCCTCTTTTTTCGCCAGCAAATAATTGCGGCCCTTTTTGGTGATGCTGTAGTATTTTCGCACCCTTGCATTGCCGGCGGTCTTCTCGTAAGAAGTGACCAGTTCTTTTTGTTCTAATGTGTGGAGCAGAGGATATAATGTTCCCGCTTTTAGCGCAAAAACATTTTTTGATTTTCGGTTCAGTTCTTCAATCATCTGATATCCATACATATCCGTATCTTCGAGCAGTTTTAATATAAGCATGGTTGTGCTTCCCGTTAACAGGCTTTTATCGATTGCCATATTCGCACCTCCATATATAGATCATCTATATAACATCGTATATCGACGATCTATATATGTCAAGGATAAGAAAACCAAAAAGAAATCACAATCACAAGCATCTACGCAAGACACGAGAATATTATGCACGACACTGCTGAAAAAGAAGGCCAACTCTTCCTGGAGTGAAATATGTAGATTAGGTTAAAAGAAATATTTTTAAAGTAGAAAAATATTGTTGCAGAAAAACTTCTTGGTTGTCCGTATTCTTGAAAGATATTGTTAGAGAGAGGTGCCATATGAAAAAATCTAAATTACGGTTATGGACGGTAATGGCTATATTTTTTCTGATAGGAGGCGGTTTAAGTACACCCGTTTTCGCTGACCAACCGGCCATTACGGTTACGCTAAACGGTCAAATACTCGAATTGCCTGAACCACCGCGCATACAGAGAGACGAGAGCAATTATTTATGGCTGATCGTACCCGCGCGGGAGATCAGCAACGCTTTGGGAGCCAGTGTGGCCTGGGATTCAGCCGCTAGTGCGGCTACCATCGTAAAAGGTGATCAAACGATTATTCTTAAACCAGGTGATCGGAAAGTTTGGGAAAATGGTAGTCAGGTTGAACTTGCGACCCCGCCACAAATCATAAACGATCGCCTGCAAGTCTCCCTTAATTTTCTGGCATCCGCTTTAGGGGGGCGGGTCAAATGGGACCAGGGTGCATCGGTGGCGCAAATCACCATCATCAGCCAACCGGTCCAGCTTCCCGAGCCGGAACGGATTGAGCCGGCGGCTTTCGATGCGCGAGTAGCTTTCACCAGCGACGGCCACCTGTGGCTGGTAGATGGCAGACAGGCTGATAGCGCACCAATTCGTATAACAGCGGCTGGTCCGGTGGAAATCGTGGGCTGGTCTTCAAATGGTGAATGGTTAGCTTATTTGCAGAGCGATATTAGTGATGAATATGCCAGTAAGCAGTATATTTGGGTGGTAAAAGCTGACGGGACTGGTGCTATACAGTTGGATGAAAGACCAGTCTATATTACTCCATCCTGGTCGCCGACAGAGAATCTGCTTGCCTATACCACTCAAACCCCCCAAGAAGGGTATATTCCAGATGGTAACCTGAAAATTTCCTCTTTTAAAACCGGTGTGGTGGCCACAACAACCTTGTGGCCACAGAACAGTGAAATCATTGAGAGTTTGGCCTGGGCACCGGATGGGCAAAGTTTAGCCATTTCTCTGCCTAGAAATGAAAAACAGCCTTTACGAATTGACCGGATTACATTAAAAGGAGATCATATCAATCTACTGACCTTAGATGAAGCCGGTAAAATGGAAAACGAGATCTATACCCGAGCCGCCACCGGGCTAAAGTGGTCCCCGGACGGATACTGCCTGGCCTACTATTTAAAGCCCAATTCGGGTTCATTATCGGCCGACGGGGTCGCCATACAAGTGCTGAATATGCCACAAAAAAAGCCGATCGATCTGGGCGGTGGATTGGCCTATCTCCAATGGTTTGATTGGGCGCCTGACAGCAGTCAACTGGCTTATATTGCAGGTGGTGGCCGGGAAGCGACTACTCATAAACGTTTACATATCTTTGACGTGAAAACTGGCCAAATTACTGATTGTGGGCAAACTGAGCAGGTTGACACCCAACCCAGGTGGTTATCAGCTCCTGCAAACGGCATTTTCTTCTGTAGAGGAACAGAAACATTGGGCTGGGAAGGCCAGGAGCAATTTGGCGTCCTGGTTCCGGGGCAGCGAATTTGGCATAGAACAGCGGACGGTAAAGAGTTAGCTGTCACAAACGGACCGGTCGATACGGCTGATTATGCCCCGCACCTTTCCCCTGATGGTCAGGGTTTATTATTCCTCCGGTTAACCGCCTATAATTGCGGCTCATTGTATTATCAGCCGATGGCAGGCGGAGCTCCCAAAGAATTAATTCGTGGTGTCAGCGGGGAACCTGGCTACTATGGCAATTACTATCCTGAGTGGATTAATATTTATTAGGGCCGTCTAGTCTTGGCCGATATACGAGGCTAATGTCGCACTTGATGAAACTTGAGTTAAAGGAGAGTTATCCGAATGTCTAAAAATATGGTTGTAGCATTCTCCTGCTCCTCACGCATGGTTTCATCGTAATTCGGGTTCTAACCCAGACTGTACGGAACCATCACTTTACACGAAACCAGTAGATGATATAGCAACAAATGAGTATAATATAATTATAATTTTACTACAAGGAGTTGGCACCATGCAGATTAAACCGTCCGCAAGCATCCGGCAGAACTACAATGAGATAGCGGATTTGTGCAGGTCTACAGGTGAGCCGGTGTATCTTACCAAAAACGGCGAGGGAGATCTCGTGGTGATGGATATAGAGGCGTTTACCCGCCGTGAAAAAATGCTGAAGCTACGGGAAGAGCTGCTGGCTGTCGAGGAAGACCGTCTGGCCGGACGCACCGGAACAACGCCGGATGAACTGGACAGCTATCTGGACAGCATTATCGATGAGGTGGAACATGGAAAATAAGCCTCAATATAAGGTGATTGTTTCCGATCGCGCCCGTCAAATGCTGGCGGGCCATGTCCGTTTTCTGGCGCAGAAAAGTCCCACCGCCGCCCGCAAAATCAAAAACGACCTGATGGACGCCATCCGTTCCCTACAGCAGATGCCGGTGCGTTTTCCGTTTCTGGAGGCCGAGTTTATTCCGCCAAACAAATACCACAAGATGTTCGTTGAGAAATGGTATCTCATTCTATACCAAGTCAAGGATCAGACGGTATACGTTGACTATATTGTGGATTGCAGGCAGGATTATGGATGGCTGGTACGGTAGATTTCTATTGGCTTAATTGACATTAACATATTCACATCCTCCTCAGCGACTTCCACCTACGGCGGGAAGAATATACTGAATATGAGCATGCCTATGACCTAATGCAAAAGCTCTGCGAAACCTTACAAAAGTAAAAGATTTTTTCTTTTTTGCGTCCAGCTTATCGGGCGCTTTTTTAATGTCCAGAATCAAAAGAGGTTAACGTCCCGCGGCATTGGCAGGCTACACTTAATGAGAGTATAAATAAAGAAGAAACAATATTACGATAATTATACCTGTAGTGGCAATCCTGGTAAGACAGCTTCCTCTTGTTAACTCCTCTGGGGTACCTATCATTGAACGGTTTATTGAATCTGCAAAATTAACCATGGGATGTTTTTTATATTCTTCTATTTTTCGTTTATCTTTTTCATCTCGTATATCCATAGTTATACCATCCTTTCGCTGCGCTCAGGTACAAAACATTATAAAAATGTTAGCCTGAGCGTTATTTAAATTCTCTGCTCATGAATTATAGGCTGTAGTTTGGCGCCACAGGGCAAAATACTTTGGGGTTTTTGGTTACTTTCTATTTGTCAAACTAATCTCATATACAAAATCGGATAAGGATTTCCTTGCTCGTCTGTGTTAGTTCTTTTATAAACGTGAAATCCCATGTGTTCATAGAAGCTTTTTGCTTGCGGATTTTGCTCATTCACCCCTAATTCGTTTATAGAATAGTTTTCCATACCATAATGCAAAAGTTGTTTTCCCAATCCCTTTCCTCTATATTGGGGGGGAATAAAAAGCATTTCCAATTTTCTTTCTTCGATTCCCATAAATGCAACAGGCCGGGCATCACGCGTTTACCTCCGGCATCACCCAGGAGAATTTCTCTTCCGTGCGTTTGACGATATCTGGGTACAACTCTGCTGTAAGATGCAGGTAATGCTGGGGGCCTCTAATACCGGCATGTCCCAGGTATGCGGAAAGATAAGGCATCGCCGTGGTCAGGTCCCCATCTTCTGCTCACAGTTTGATCCTCGGCGTTGGCACCAAAATATCGGACAGGATACACTGGCAGATTCAATTTTGGATCGAATAGTCCATGACTCCTATACCATTTTTATCGATGGCGACATTTCAATGCGAGAGCGCCATGGTTTAAAAGAATGATCATCAAGCTGCCGCCTTAGGGCGGCGGCTCTCAAAAGAACAAGGCGGTTCTAGAAAGTGACCACAGTGGTTCTGCTTCAGTACACCAACGGCTCTATCGGAAAATATTACTCATCAGAGAGGGATGAGCTGATGGTGCATATACCGGTCTCGCAGAGACGCCTGTTCGGTAGCCACTGAGCCAGAAGTCCGGATTTAGTGAGCCAGTGTTCCGGCTCAGAAAGCCGGAATGTAGGTTTGGTAGCGTTGTCCGGCCTGAATACCGGAAAGGATGCTATCCCTTTCCGATATTTTAAGTCCTGTGATGAAGGCGTTCATCGATAGTTCTTGCTCAACTTAATCTTAAACCTGCTGCATATGATTAATTCCATAGTATTCCCGCATGGATTTATCTTTTTTAGGTCACTGTGGATCTCAAGCATATAAGAATCATGAAGTGTAACGGGAGCGTCAAGAGAAAGAGGAAGTCGGATGCGAAAAAGCACAAACTAAAACCTCGATTATCGCGCAACAAGAAAGAGATGGAAGGCTATCGGACACGCATGTATTTTTGAGTTTGGCTACTGAATTGCCTTTAGGAATAGCTTCAATAGTTCATAAGCATCCTTCCGCTGCCTCTCCGTACATTGGTTCAGGGCTGAAAATATTAGTTCCGTTTCGTCTGAGCGATCACAGTTTGATTTTCCAAACAACATATAGTCAAGGGACATTTTCAATTGGGAGCAAATTTTCAGCATCGTACCAATCGACATCCCAGCCTGTCCCCGTTCGATATCGGCGTAGAATTTAGGAACACGCCCAATGCGCTCGGTCATTTCGTCCACTGTCAGTCCTAAAGCTTTCCTTTGCTGTCGAATCCGTTCACCTACGAGTATTTTATCATAATCGTCCATAGCTAGACCTCCATCCCAATAATATGTGAGTTTATAGCTATTATTATGAGGAGGTTTGCAGTTGACTTTAATGAGCTGTAAACGTATAATTATTATTAGTTTTAAACGGGTATTTGGTGAATGATAATTAATTTTTGGGAAACAATGGGCATGAAATTCTGCACATGCTTACAAAACTAAAAAACCCTTTTTTCTAGCGCTTATTATGCTCATCAAGGAAGGATGCGAATATTTTTGCATATGCTGCATTACGCGGGATTCCATGTTTGTCTAGCTTAAAATCAGGCACAGGAGATTGCAGAATGAAAAAAGCGTCTCTCGATGAAATGCTGGAAAAAGAGAGGGAAAAACTCAACAGGCTTGCGGCTGAAGCTTTAAAAAGTGGTACTTCTATCGCAGAGAATGAGGCAGTTATGGCGCAGAGCCGCAAGGTCGATGCCTTGGTGGTCAGGATACAAAGGGAGAAAGAACGACACAGAAAAAACCGGCAGGAGCAATAAGACAGACAACCTAATGCGCTTCGTTAAGAGGCGCTATTTTTGTTTGTTATGGAGGTGACTATAATTTGGAAGTCAAAATCAACCGGGAAATCCCGGATCATGCGGAAAGCATGTTTTTGGACTGTCTCTGCGGCAGTTCATTTTTTCTGTCGTGGTCGTGGGCACTACTTCGGTCTGCAGTGCTTTTTCGGCACAGAAACCGTGAACTGAAATGTACATCTTGGGCCACTTCTCTCGGACATCATGGTGCAGCTTGACAGCGATACGGAGGTTCTGCTGACCACAGCCAGAAACCACTTATGCCAGTTCTCCCCCCTCACATTAAATGTATCATGTGACGGTATACCGTGCGGTAAACAAAAAGGTATCGCAAGAAATAAAAAAGCTCTCAAATCCGCTTATATCGCGGTTCAAGAGCGATTGTTTCTGGTGCCAGAGGTGGGACTCGAACCCACACGCCTCGCGGCACACGATTTTGAGTCCCTCGATATTACCGGAAGCATCGGGAATGCAACGTACTCTACCGGAATCCTCAGACCCTCAAAAACCTTGTGTAATGCGGGTTTGTGACGCTTAAAACCCGAAAACCCACGTCACTTCAAGGCTCTCTCAAAAGAGCGGTTTTGACATCAATTTTGGACGTTGGAGGGATATTGGAGGGATATGCTGGAGGGATATCCGGACCGTCTGCCGTCAGAACATCGAACGTGTGGTAATCAAAAATTAATATTGTAACAGTCATCCTACCATTGACAAATCTTTTCAGGAGTTGATGACTGTGAAAAATCAAGAATATTACGAGCAGCTTTTTGAGCCGTATCCTGATGTCGTTACATTGGATGAATTCAGAGCCATGTTGGGCGGTATTGGAGAAACCACGGCACGAAAGATTTTGCATGGGAAGCATATAAAGTACTTTTTCATCCGCAGTACCTACAGGATACCTAAAGTATGGGTTATTGAGTATGTGTTAAGCGACCATTATGCCCAATACCGGCAAGAGCTAAAAGTACAGGTTTAGTAGTGAATTAAAATGAATGAACAAGGAGGACATAGGTTTTGGCTTATGTTCTCTTTTTTATGGAAATAAATTCATATCGCTGATATAATTTATATCAACAACGTTATTTTCATTGATATTATATGGAGGTTCTTTGATGCTGGATGTGAATGAACTTTTAAATAGTGCAATTAAAGAAACAGAGAACTTGAATCAAGGAGAAGTTTTTCTTGTAAGGGATTTATTCAAAGGCTATGAATGGAACCGTATTTCTCGTAGTAAACGGCTTCTGCTTGGCACATTGTTTTTAAACTTTGTGAACACATCAAAGGCTTCTATACAAGCGATTGAAAAGACTTCTTCCGGACAGCAGAAATATAGAGTTAAATAGTTAGGCCAATAATGCCAATTAATAAATGTTCAAGCTGCTAGGTCGATAAGTTTTAAAAAGGCAAACTAATTTAAAAAACAAGCAAGTAGACTTATTACAATTTGCCCGTATATAGGGCTCCAGATCAAAAAATATCCACGGTCTCATAAAAGGTGAGGATGCTATGGAAGACCACCAGATTAGAATTGCCACTTTTGATTGGTTGGATCAACAGAATAAAATTTTTGGTGATGTACTGCCTCGAGACATATTATCAGAGGGGTTTAGTTATTTTGGGCAGCGTATAACACTAGTTGGTCCCCAAGGCATTTGGAAACCTGCCATAATGGGGTTGCCCATTTCCATTACTACTGTTGTTGGTGGTCCCTATGATGATTCCCTTTCAGAAGATGGATTGTTAGTTTATAAATACCGTGGTACAGATCCTTATCATCGAGATAATGTTGGCCTACGAGAGGTAATGAGAAGAAGGATTCCTTTAATTTATTTCCTGGGAATTGAAAAAGGTAAATACATTGCTGAATGGCCTGTTTTTATAGTATACGACCATCTTGATAAGCTTGAGTTTTCAATTAATATTGAAGAAAAGAATTCAGGTGTTATAAAAAATATGAAAAACAATGAGGCATTGATTTCCGAAGCAAGCGCTTCATATTTGCGTGGTTATTTTACTACACAGGCCGTAGTTAGGCTGCATCAAAGGGCATTCCGAGCCAGGGTGTTAATGGCCTATAAAGAGCAGTGTGCGTTCTGCCGCCTTCGTCACCAACAATTACTCGATGCTGCTCACATTATTCCGGACAGAGAGCAGGGTGGGGACCCGGTCATACCTAACGGATTGTCACTCTGTAAAATCCATCATGCCGCTTTTGACAATTATTTTGTTACGGTAACCCCCGAATTTAAGATCATTGTTCGCGAAGATATTCTGAAGGAATCTGATGGTCCTATGTTACGGTACGGAATTCAGCAAATGCATGAACAGAAAATTATCTTGCCGGGTAATAAAAAACATTGGCCTGACCGTGACCGGCTTGAAGAACGTTTTAAAAGATTCAGGGAAATAAGTTAGATTGTAACTGGAGATGATTTTTTGTTATCTCAACAAGAATTACTTAATCGATTTTTAGGCATCAGAATATGGAAAAGGGGCGATCAGCGAGCGCCGCATAAGCCGCTGTTAATTTTGTTTATGCTTGGACGGGTGCAGAGGAAGGAACCCCGGATGGTTACCTACTCCGAGGTAATGGAACCGCTACAACGGCTATTAGACGATTTTGGCCCACCCCGTCGCTCGTCACCTGCGTATCCTTTTTATCATCTTGCAAGTGACGGTATTTGGGAGTTTTCATTTACGGGGTCTAATAATATAGTGGGTAGTCCTTCAGACCGTTTTTTACTGAACAATAATGTATCCGGTGGATTTAGTGAGGATGTATACGCTGCTTTAATAGACAACCCCAGTTTGAACAGGATAATTGCCTCGAATATATTAAATGAGCATTTCCCCCATTCAATGCACTCAGAAATTCTCCAGGCAGTCGGTCTGGACCTGGATGCGGTTGAAGTTAATGCGAGGGGCACTTCTCGATTCCGTGACAGCGAATTTAGGGAACGTATCCTTGTTGCATATTCTTTCAAATGTGCCGTGTGTGGTTTTAATGTTTGGCTTGGGAGGGTGCCTGTGGCGCTTGAAGCCGCGCATATCAAGTGGCACCAGGCAGGGGGGCCTGACCAAGAAGATAACGGACTTCTGCTTTGCATTATGCACCATAAACTCTTTGACCGAGGGGCATTTAGTCTTGATCACAATCTACAGATTACGGTTTCTGACATGGCCCACGGTGGAGAGGGATTTGAACAGTGGCTTGCCAGTTTTCATGGTAAGAGATTCCGCACTCCAGACAGACCCCAATACAGACCAAGGGATGATTATATCACCTGGCATCTTAGAGAAGTTTTTCGTGACCCGGCGAAGTATTCGGTAAGTTAAGATGTTTGTAGCTCCCGGTAAAGAACCCAAAATGCTCTGTTGGTAGCGGAATGATTGATCGATTGTCAGCGGTATATGCACATTGTCCATATACCACGGATTAGTCTAACAATAGGAAGTACAGAATGTGTGAAAACAAGTCCACAGAAAAAGGAAAAACACTTGGAAAAGTCGAATAAATAGGGTGAT
>ENA-UOOM01002373-UOOM01002373.1-fermentation-metagenome-genome-assembly--contig:-NODE-2373-length-15651-cov-9.007181_pt1 | contig 15651 bp, 10 predicted proteins | sample MGYA00245781_ERZ724031 | MGnify/ENA primary metagenome ERZ724031 (study PRJEB28704, sample SAMN03018317) | fermentation metagenome | biome: anthropogenic terrestrial biome; feature: soil; material... | reverse complement strand
GCTTTCAGGGCGAATTCCCATTCCGTTCCTTTTTCTCCTTGATTCGCGATCGTTTGAGAGAGGTAATACAGTGCCCGGTCGAAGAAGTACTCTTGGCGGATGTTTTGCATTTCCACGATGAAATGCTCTCCTTTTTCCGATAAGCAGGCAATGTCGTAAATGCCCTTTCGTCCGCCGTTGTAGAAAGGCATCCTTTCTTTGTCCGTCAAACGGATTTCTTTAATCTTTTTCTCCCCAGCCAGCAGAGCGTTTAAAAAGTCGAGTAACAAGTCTTTGCTGTTTTCTTGTCCGAAAATCAACTTGAACGCCGTGTCATACACAGGGTCAATAAAACGTGTCATGTCCGTATCTTTTTCAATTTCACAAAGGTACCCTATTTTATCGAAAGCGGATAAGGAAGATAGAGAAATTTTGCGTTTGTTTTAATGAAAGCATTGTTCGAAGCTTTTTACCCGTCAGGCGGGAAGTAAAGTGCTTGCTTCGATTATTTGAAATTCATTAGCCTTAAACTGAGTAAGACGACTACCAGCATCACGCCGACGTCGGCCGCAATGGCCAATACCAGATTACTGTATCCCATGAAGGCCAGAAGAATGAAGAATATCTTCACGGCTATGGCCGCAACGGTGTTTCGCTTAATCGTCGAGACCGTTTTTCTGCCTAAGCGGATAAGATAGGGTAGCAGCGACAGGTTGTCGTTCATCAGCGCCACGTCTGCCACTTCTACGGCCGTATCGCTTCCGGCGGCGCCCATCGCTATGCCGACATTCGATGCGGCTAAAGCCGGGGCATCGTTCACCCCGTCGCCTACCATGGCCGTCGGTCCGTATTCCTTTTGCAGGCGGGCGATGGTTTGCGATTTGTCTTCCGGCAACAGTCCCGCATATACCGTATCGATGCCCGCCTGCCGGGCTACATACTGCGCCGCCTCACGGTTGTCGCCGGTCATCATGACCGGCTGCACGCCCAGGTCTTTCAGTTGGGCGATGGCGCGGGCGCTATCGGGTTTCATTTCGTCGGACAGGGCAATCACTCCTCTTATCTCATCTCCGCAACTCACTACGACGCAAGTCTTCCCTTCGCGGTTAAAACGTTCTGTCTCTTCTTTCACGGAGTGCGGCACGGCTTGATGTTGCTCGATAAAATCGGGTTTGCCTATCAATACGGCATTTTCCCGGCATGAGCGGCATACCGACCGCGCGCCGTTACCGACGATGCTTTCGAATTTCTCCGCTTTGTGCGGCTCGAATCCTTGCGCACGCGAATAATCGACAATCGCTTGCGCCAAGGGATGCTCCGAAAATATTTCGGTTCCTGCCGCGCAAGCCAGCAATTCTTCCAAATCCGTATGGTTTTGCACAACGTCCGAGACTACCGGCTTGCCGTAGGTCAGCGTCCGGGTCTTATCCAAGCCGACGGCCTTGATACCGGCTAATGCTTCGAGATACTTGCCGCCTTTTACCAATGCTCCGCGCAAGGAAGCATTCCCCATGGCGGCATAAATGGCTACGGGAGTGGAGATGACGAGCGCGCAGGGGCAGGAGATGACGAGTAGCGAGATCGCCTGGCTCAACCAGTGATGGAGATCGCGTCCCATCACAAAAACGGGTACGGTAAATAACAGCAATGCGAGCAGAACCATCATCGGCGTATAGATCGCGGCAAACTTTTGAATGAACTTCTGCGATTCCGACCGATTGTTTTGCGCCTCATAAGTCGCGGCGACAATCCGCGCAAAGGTGGTGTTTTCCGCCGAACGGGTCGTGATGATCTCTATAAAGCCGTTTTTGTTGAGTGTGCCGGCAAATACCGTGTCTCCTTTCGACTTATCCTTCGGCACAAACTCTCCCGTGATAGGCGACTCATCGACAGCGGTATCGCCCGAAGCAATCGTTCCGTCCAACGGGATCTGATCGTGTGGCTTGACCTGTATTACCGTCCCTACGGCAATCTGTTCGACAGGAATAACGCCGACATCCTTCACCATCGCGGTCTTTGGCGCGCTGTTCACCAGGTTTTCCAGCGCCGAAAGACTGTTGTCGACACCGATATCTTCGAGTTTTTCGCCGAGCACATATAATATAATGACGACCGCCGCTTCAGGATATTCACCCAGATAATACGCGCCGGTAGCGGCGAGCAACATTAATACGCTGATGCTGCTGAAGTTGAGGCGGAGCAGGTTTTTTATCCCGTCTAAAATGATTTCATAGCCGAAACCCAATATCAATGCCGCATATACAAACGGGGCATAGGGCATCGGAATATCGATTCCCGTAAGTGACAAGACTTCCAATGTGACCGACAACACGACGGCCGACAGCAGAAACACAAATTTCTTATCTTGTAAAGGTAATGTCATAATTTTATCGTTTTATTTGTTTTTGATGCAAATGTATGCGATGAAAAACGCAATCGGATTGCAAAGTGAGGCCTCATTTTGATGAATGTGAGAACGGGAAATTACGGATGTAATTCGTAAAAATCTTCCGTAAGGTAAAAGACCGTATCGACGAAAAAGAGGATTTTATTGTGAGATAAAACGTTTTCATCGTGCAAATCTTCAAAAATAATTCCAAGTGCAGGATTGTAATAATCGTGGTTGCGGGTATTGCGGAAACCGTTAAACTCCAGGAACTGATTCACCACGTTTAAGTCCGTCGGTTCATCGGCAGGAATGAAATCCTGCCTGACAACGGCATATAGTTTACCGCCTATTATTTTAAATCCGATCAATTCGTATCCGGTTATTGGAAATAAATAATTATGAATTAAAAGATTATTGAAATAATCGAGCCATGTTTCATAGAAAATGGCATCGTTGGTTTTCATAACCTGAAAATCGTTGAAACGATAGACCTTTTGTTCTGCTCCTTCCGTTATAAAGTAGTCGTCGTAAACAGTGTCCGTAACCCACAGGTGTTGAGTGGTGCAGAAGGTCAGTAAATGCTTTTCTTCTTCTTTTTTGACTGGCTTTTGCTTCTTACTTCCGCCGCTGATTTCCGCATTTCCTCTAAGGAAACGCTGTACGGTTTTGATCTTATCTGTTTCGCCAACCGGGTCATTTCCGAGAATGATATTTTGTAGTTCATATTTTATTCCTTTCATTAATCTGTTGATAACGGGTTCCAACCGCTCCAAGCGACGCCCCCGCTTAGATGCTGGTCGCTTTCTTTAAATATTCGTAGATCGATTGCTGAGCGCGTACGGGCGGCTTATCGTTATGTTTAAACACGTTTTCCTGCTTCTCGTTGACCCATACCGCGCTTTGATTGTCGGCCAGTTGGATTTTCAGGATGTCGATGATCTGCTGTTTCAGCGGGATGGAAAGAATGGGGAACGCCGCTTCGATGCGCCGGTGCAGGTTGCGTTCCATCCAGTCGGCCGAAGCCAGATACACATCTTCCTCGCCTTCATTGAAGAAATACCACACGCGGCTGTGCTCGAGATAAGCGTCCACAATGCGGGTAATCGTGATGTTTTTGCTATACGGTTGATTGGGGACGAGGCAGCAGATGCCGCGGATGATCAAGTCGATCTTCACGCCCGCCTCGCTTGCGCGGTACAATGCGTCGATCATGTCGCGATCCTCCAGGCTGTTCATCTTCAGGATAATGTATCCTAATCCGCCGTTTTTGGCATGCTCGATTTCCCGCTCGATCATTTTATGAATATCGGGAACCATATTGAATTGCGCCACCAGCAAATGCTTAAACGGATGAACATAGGGCTTGCCTTCGAGTACCCGGAAAATTTCATCGATATCTCTGATAAATGCCTTGTTGGAGGTCAGTAATCCTTCGTCGGAATAAATGCGCGCCGTTTTTTCGTTGAAATTGCCCGTACCCAGATAAGCATAACCCTTCAGCGGCTCATCGGCATCGTTGCTGCGTTTGCGCACATATGCCAATTTGGCATGGACCTTCAATCCCGGCAAGCTGTAAATGATTTTGATGCCGGCTTGCTGCATCAGTTCCGACGAGAAGTAATTGTTTTCCTCGTCGAAACGCGCTTTGAGTTCGACGAAGACCGTTACTTTCTTGCCGTTTTTGGCCGCGCTGATCAGGCTGTTGATGACCGCCGAATTTTCCGCGACGCGATATTGCGTGACTTTTATTTCCAATACTTTCGGGTCAAAAGCCGCTTGCATCAGGAAGCGCAGCAAATAGTCGAACGATTGATACGGGAAGTTCAACAACACATCCTGTTTTCTCAGCACCCGCAGTACCGACGTGTCGGTTTCCAGTTCCGGTACGCGAAGTGGCGCCGGAAGTGTTTGCTTAAGGCTGTTGCCTACGGGATTGGGCAGTTGCGCCAAATCGGAAAGATTGAGATATCGTCCCGAAGGCAGCAGTTCTTCCTGTTCGATTTCGTATGCCTCACATAAGTAGTCGAGGAAATAGTCCGGCATATCCCGATCGTATTGAAAGCGTGTGACGGCTCCGATCTTACGCTTGCGCACTTTCCGGAGTATCCTTTCCGCGATGTCTTTCTGATCTTCGTTTTCGAGAGAGAAGTCGGCGTCGCGCGAAATCTTGATGCTGTAGCAATCCATGATGTCGTATCCCGGAAACACATTCTTCAGATTCGCTTTGATGACATCATCGATAAACATTATGTAGTAATTACCACCCAACGTCGGTAATTCGATGAAACGGGGAACCCTCGTATAAGGGATTTTCATAATGGCATACGTCAAGTGCGGCTTGTCGCCGGCCGTCTTCTTCTTTTTCTTTTTTTGCAAGCTGATGACCTGGTAGATGCGTCCGTCCTGTATGAAGGAATGGATGTCGTCAATCTGGATGATCATCGGCTGCAAATAAGGGAAGACTTCTTCGTTGAAATACTTTTCGACGAATGCCTGATGGAAAGGCTCCACTTCATGCGTTTGATAAAGAATGATATGGTTTTTGCGGAGTTCGGGCAAAATCATATCGTTAAAGATGTGGTAATATTCTTTTTCCTGAACCGTCACTTCGTTATTTATCTGCACCAGCGTATTTAGCGCCTCCTCAACGGGTTCGTCACGCCGGATGCTCTTTAGCAGCGAACTGTGATATCCCGAAACGCGCACCTTATAAAACTCCTCCAGGTTGGAAGAGTAAATAGACAGGAACTTGATACGCTCATAAACCGGCAGCCGTTCGTCCCGGGCTTCGAGTAAAACGCGGTAGTTGAACGAAAGCCAACTGATATCCCTCTTAAAGTATGTATATGGCTTATCTCCCATTATTTGATTCGTTTTTATTGTTTTTTCGAATTGAACGGTAAAAATACTAACTTTGCCGCAATAAAAAAATAAAGATGAAGAAAATAGGACTTCTTTCGGATACCCATAACTATTGGGATGAAAAATATGAAACGTATTTCTCGTCCTGTGATGAGATATGGCATGCGGGCGATATCGGTTCGTTGGCTTTAGCAGCTCGTTTTGAAAACCTGAAACCCTTTCGTGCGGTGTATGGAAATATCGACGATCAGGCTGTGCGGAGCGCCTTTGCCAAAACCCTTCGTTTTACCGTCGAGAATGTCGAAGTCTTAATGACCCATATCGGCGGATATCCCGGACGCTATGATCCGTTGATTCGTGCCGAATTGTACGCGCATCCGCCGAAACTATTTATCTGCGGACATTCTCATATTCTGAAAGTAATGTACGATAAAAAGCTCGAATGCCTGCATATCAATCCCGGTGCGGCAGGTAATTACGGCTTTCATAAAGTGCGGACGCTGATACGTTTTGTGTTGGACGAAGGGAATATCCGCGACCTCGAAGTGATTGAGATAGGAAAGCACGGTTAAAACTGTTTTGAAAAAAGAGTCATGACAATTCCTCCTATACCGATCAAGATAAGTATGGAACCGACGACGCGGTTAAGCAGCACAAGTCCTCTGCGGTTAAAGTGTTTTCTGAAGCGGGATAGAAAGGCGGTAAAAAAATACCACCACGAAAAGTTTCCGAATGTTATGGACAATATCGCGGCGGTCAGATAAGCGGGGCCGTCGGCGATAGGGTTGAAGGCGAAACGGCTGTATAGGGTGATGATGACAAAGATAATTGCCGCATTCGAAAGCGTAAGGAAGAACGAAGAGATAAAGTCTTTCACATAACGGGTCTTTTGCGGTAAAATATCGGGCCGCCATCCTTTTAAGGGATTGGTGCGGAAAACGATGTAACCGAAGATGACTAAAACAGCGCCGCCCACGCTCTGGAAAATCAGCTCATTTTTTTCCAGCAAATCGGAAACCAAGCTTAAACCCATTAATGTGACAAACGCATAGATAAGGTCGGAGAGCAGCGCCCCCAATCCGGTTACCAATCCGTGGCGATATCCCCGGCTGAGGGTCCGCTGCACAACGAGCATATTGATTGGTCCCATCGGCGACGCTATTAAAAATCCGATAATAAATCCTTTAATAATCGTCTCGATCATACGTGTTGTTTGCTTTGGCACATTGTCATAGAGTGCAAAGATAGGATTTTCGACTTACACTGGAAAATAATTGAGGAGAAGGTAGGCCGATACTTAAAGCGGATAAGGCTTCAAAGGCATGCGGCACTATCGTTTTTGCTTACGAAATTCCGACGGAGTCACGCCGTAGTAGGTACAGAATGCTTTGGTAAAACTGCTCTGATGTTCAAATCCTACCAAAAGGGAAATCTCGCCCAGGGGTAAAGCCGTATCCAACAAATAAGCGCAAGCGTGTTGCATGCGATACTCGGTAACGGCATCGTAAACGGTTGTATGGAATAAAGCCTTAAAGCCTTGTTTTAATTTAAATTCATTCGTTCCTACGTGAAGTGATAATTGCTTTAGTGTCGGCGGGTTGCGATAGCTTCGATATAAGATGTCCCGTGCTTCCATCATTTTTTCTTTATCGGAGGCGTTGGAAGAGGTGTCGGGCGTCAGCCTGTTTTCGTGGAATATTCGATAGAGAATTTCCATCATTTTCGATTCAAGGAATAAGGAACTCAGCGAGTCGGCCTTGTCCACGTTTCGAATTTGTTCCATCAGGAAGAGTATCTGAGGGCTGCACATTCTCGCGTGGTTAAAAAGCCGCGAAGATTGTCCTCTTTCGTATTTTGACAGAAGCGGCGAAAAGATTTCCGGTAAGTGCAAAGACAATTCTTCAAGATAGTCTTTTGAGAAAACAATCGCCGCTTGGTGGGTTGTTTTATTTTTGCGGAAAAACGATCGGCTGGCGAGTCGCGGCGAAGAAAGGATATTCAGCGTGTGACTTTTCCACCATTCCTTTTCCTTGTGAATGGCCTCATAACAATATTGAAAGTCACCCTGTAATCCGATATTCAAAACCAAAGGTTGGTCTGTTCCTTCCGAAATGAGTTGCGTATCTTCTTTACAGAAGGTCTTTGAGTCGAAAAAATGAAATCGAGACCCCGAAATCAGGCGATAGGACGACTCAAATACAGGAGAAGAAAGCGCATAGGATGCTTCTCCCGAACCGTTTCTTTCCGACACGGCCTTTTTATACCTGTCGGCGCTGACCGTGGCCCAAGGTTGGTTCGATAAAGCGTTCTCTTGCATAATAATCCGAATTGACTAAATAATAATCCTTTTTTACTAAATATTTTGATATCGGCAAGAATACCTTTGTATTCATCTTTTGCGGGAGTAAAGATACCATTTATTCCTCTTTTGGAAATCCTTTTTTATAGTGATTTTTGAAGTGGTTTCTCCCCGGTTTTAGGTATAAGCTATATATGAATCGCAAAATATTATTCATTTTCGGAACCCTGCTTTGCTCTATCATAGCGATGCAGGCGCAATCTTTATCGGGCACTGTTTATCGTGATGATTCAAAAGAGACGTTAGGCGGTGCACAAGTTACAGTGTCCGATATCCGCAAAACAACCCTTACCGACAGCGAAGGGATATTCCTTTTCTCTCACATCCCCGAGGGTACGTATGAGGTGAGCGTGTCTTATATCGGGATGACTCCTCAAACGAAGACGGTTACCCTCAGTGGTAAATCCACCGAGCGAATCTCTTTTTATCTGACCGAGGATGCACAGTCTTTGTCCGAAATAACGGTCACTGCCCCGGGCGACCGCAAGGAGGTAAAGGAGATAAAACGTTCGGGAGTGCCTGTGACGGTGATCGACGGGAGTTCTTTTTCGGGAAGAGGCACTTCCATAGAAGATGTGTTGAACCATCAAGTGGGCGTAAAACTCCGTAACACCGGAGGAGTGGGGGATGAGTCGAAAGTGAATGTGCGCGGATTGGAAGGGAATCGTGTGCAGATATATGTCAATGGAATGCCATTGAATACGCCGGACGGTAGTTTTTCGATTAACGACCTTCCGTTGCAGTTTATCGATCGGGTCGAAATATATAAAGGAATTGTTCCTCCTGAATTCGGAGGTGACGGATTGGGCGGCGCCATTAACATCGTTACCATTGAACCTTCGGGCGGATATATGGATGTGGCCTATTCCCTGAAATCGTATCAGGTACATGACGGAACGGTTACATGGAAGCAATATCTTCCCAAACAACAAATGTATTTCACTTTGTACGGATCCGGTTTAAGCGCAAAAAACGATTATACGATGGTCTCGCCTTTTGTCGATGGATTGAAGATAAAAAGGGATCACAACGCGTATCGAAATTTTGCATTGGTTACTTCCCTGAGTGTGGAGAATCGTTATTTCGATGAAGCCGAAGTGGAACTGATGCTTTATAAAACTTACCGGCAAATTCAGGGTGTTGCGAGCAATATTCGTCATGCCCGTTCGGAAGTCACTACCATGGGCATTAGCCCGACGTTGGAGAAACAACACTTTCTGGTGGACCGTCTTGATTTGAAATTTTCGGGAATAGCCGCAAATTATATTTCTTGTTTAAATGATACATCTTCTTATGTATACGATTTTTACGGGAACAAACTTCCCAATAGCGGCGGGGGTGAAATTGGTAGCGTACCCAATCTGTCGGACGACCGCATACAGGATTACCGCTATAATCTCAATTTGAAATATGCCTTATCGCCCGCGATGTCGCTCAATTTAAATAATAATTTCAGTTTGGTGCATACCGAATTCCGCGATACGGTTGCGGACCAATACATGAAAACCGATTTCACCGGTGAAGCTTCCTCCTTGACCGGCGTAATCATCTCGTTTTCGGTATCGAATAAATGGCTGCACGAAAAATTGACCTCCGTGTTAACAGCACGCAATTACTTTTATGCATTATCCGGTAAAATGGTCAATACCTTTTATGGCACGACTCTTACGCCGGAAGAGTTGGATCGCCAAGATACGTATTGGGGCTACAGCGCAGCTTTCAAATACGACTTTGCCCCTCATTGGCTGATGAAGGCGGCCTATGAACATAATTACAGGCTGCCCAAAAAAGAGGAAGTGTTGGGCGACCGCGCTTCCATTGTCCCGAATGCGAAGTTGAATCCCGAACAAGCCGATAATTATAATTTCGGGGTCATTTTCGATCGGTATTATTCCGGCAACCGGCGCTTGCAGTTCGAAGCGAATGCATTTTTTATCGATGTTCGCAATATGGTGCAATTACGCAGCAATGCCGGGTATTATGGAAATTATAATATAGGCAAAGCGCATCTTTATGGCTTGGAATCCGAAGTGAAATGGGATATAAATGCCCAATGGTACCTGTCGGGGAATATTACTTGGCAAAAGTCCGTCAACAAAACAAAATATATCGCCGGTACGAACGCTCCCGATGCTTCATTTAACCTGCAAATCCCCCATATTCCCATCCTTTATGCCAATTGGATGGTGGATTATCGCAAAGAGAATTTGTTCGGAGGCCGGGGACAATATAATCGTTTTTATTACGAGGGATCTTTTACCGATCAATATTACTACGGGTATAAATTGAGCCTCCATCAGAATTATGAAATACCCGCGACTTTTATTCATACACTCGGCGCCGAATATGCCATCCTGAACCGGCGATGGTCGGTAGCCGTAGAATGTAACAATGTGCTCGATAGTAAACAACTTACCAACTTTAATTATCCGCTGCCGGGGCGCACTTTCCAAATAAAACTCCGGTGGACGAGCTTGAAATTTTAAGAAATATCAAATTATAAAACGAATTTAGAATATGAACAAATTGTATTTAATGATTGCCTTGTTGGCATGTATGGGTCTGTTTTCGTGTTCCGGTGAGGATACCCCGGAGCCTTCTTCCGAAGGGAAAGCTAAAATTGTATTGACCACGCGGGTGGATGCCGGTAGTACCGCATTTTTGGTTCCGGTGAAAGATCTTTCCGCAGGCACGGTCGATTTAAAAAATGGGCATGAGGTGTTGGACGGGGCTTATCTCGGTGCCTTTGGCGATTGGGTGTTGTATAATCCTACTTTTTACGATGCGACGATTAAGAAATACACCCGTTTGGATAATGGATTATTAATGGTCTCGGGATCGCTTACCCTATCGGCAAACGCAAAAGCCGGCATCGGGGATATTTTAGTGGTGAGCCCCACAAAAGCCTATGCGACTGTGATTTTAGAAAATAAAATTGTCGTTTTCAATCCGGAGACAATGACCAAGACCTCCGAAATCAACCTTGCCGATCCAAAATGGGGCGCCGAAGGAAGTGCCACGCCCAATCCTATGGGAATGATTGTTCGCGACGGCTATTTGTATGTGGGATGTATCCAAGCCACATCATTACCAATCACCAAAAACGGCGCGTATATTTTACTGATTGATACGGAGACCGATACACCGGTTAAAATGATTTCCGATACCCGCGGCTCTTCCGCTTCCTTTACGGGAGGAGGATTGTTTATAGACGAAAAGAGCGATATTTATGTCACTTGTTTTGCTTCCTTCGGATATATTCCCGGACAAAAATCAGGCTTTTTACGCATTAAGAAGGGTGAAACGGCCTTCGATAAAGACTATTTCTTCAATATTACCGATATGCCTGTGGAAGGAGTAGAAGGTGGCAAGATTAGTTATTCTTTATATAACTGTTATGATAAGGATGGGGTAATTTACCTGTTCGGAAATTGTCCGGCCTTGACAAGCAATCCGCCCGATTATGTGAACGATAAGGATGTGCGTGCGTTAAAGGCGAATCTCGAAACGAAAAAGATTGAAGTCTTGGATTTACCTTTGACCAACAGCTATTCGGGGGTGATAAAAAAGATGGACGACTTGATATTATTCAGTCTTACCACCAAATCCAATGGCGTGGGATTATTTTCTTATAACACAAAAACGGGTGAGACCAGTAAAACACCGGTGCTCAATACCTCGGGAACCATTATGAATATGGTCGTTTTTGAATAGTCCGTCCTTGCTTGCCGCTTATTCGCAGGCTCATTCTTTTTAATCGTGATATCTCACCTTTCCATTTTTCATGAAGATGGAGCGGTGAGATATTGCATTTTCTTGCAGCTATTCCACGTCTTTTCATTAACTTTGCGGTTTTAAGAAGATTGATGTATCAATCTTTATTCAATCTCTATCAATCTAAATAAATAAAAACAATATATATATGATCGCTTTTTTTAGAACCCCGTCGCGTAGCATGATAGCGGTAGAAGTGCCATCCGCTTTATCACAAGAATCCATAGAGAAACTTGTTTGGCTTTTCGGGGAAGCTGAATTGCTCGATTCGACTCAGATCGACGAACGTTTTATCGGCCCGAGGCGGGAAATGATTACGCCATGGAGTACTTGTGCCGTAGAAATAACCCAGAATATGGGCATTTCCGGTATCACGCGCATCGAAGAGTATTTCCCGGCGCAACACGACACGACTTACGACCCGATGTTGCAACGGATGTATGACCGGCTCGACCAAACCATCTTCTCGATCGATAAGAAGCCCGAACCGATTATTTATATCGATGATATTGCCGCCTATAATGAACAGGAGGGTTTGGCATTAAGTCCCGAGGAAGTCGATTACCTCAACGGGGTAAGCGCGAAGATGAACCGTAAGCTGACCGATAGCGAAGTGTTCGGCTTTTCGCAGGTCAATTCGGAGCATTGCCGCCATAAAATCTTCAACGGTAAGTTTGTAATCGATGGGGAGGAGATGGAGAGTTCGCTCTTTCAATTGATTAAAAAGACGGCCAAAGTCAATCCCAACGGGTTGGTTTCGGCCTATAAAGATAATGTGGCCTTTACGACGGGGCCGGTCATCGAACAGTTTGCTCCCGCAAGCGGCGATAAGCCCGACTATTTCTATAAAAAGGACATCGAAAGTGTCTTGTCCATCAAAGCCGAAACTCATAACTTCCCGACGACCGTGGAGCCTTTTAACGGCGCTTCGACGGGTACCGGAGGCGAAATACGCGACCGCCTGGCCGGCGGAAAGGGTTCGATACCCGTGGCCGGTACGGCGGTATACATGACTTCTTACCCGCGCCTCGAAGAGGGCCGGGCATGGGAGCAACGCATCGATCCGCGTCCATGGTTGTATCAAACGCCTGAGCAAATATTGATTAAGGCTTCCAACGGCGCTTCCGATTTCGGCAATAAATTCGGGCAACCGCTTATCTGCGGCTCTTTGTTGACGTTCGAGCATGAAGAAAACGACAAGAAGTACGGGTACGACAAAGTGATCATGCTCGCAGGCGGTATCGGTTACGCCAACCGCCGCGACGCCTTGAAGACCGATCCGAAAACCGGCGAAAGGGTCGTGGTGCTCGGCGGCGATAATTACCGTATCGGCATGGGCGGCGGCGCCGTCTCTTCGGTAAACACGGGCGAGTATTCGTCGGGCATCGAACTGAATGCCGTGCAGCGCGCCAATCCCGAAATGCAAAAGCGGGTGTCGAATGTGATCCGTTCGCTGGCAGAATCGGAAGAGAATCCGATTGTGTCGATTCATGACCACGGTGCCGGAGGGCATTTGAACTGTCTGTCGGAATTGGTGGAGCAGACCGGCGGCGTTATCGAAATGGAAAAACTGCCGGTGGGCGACAAAACGCTTTCGGCAAAGGAAATCATCGGCAATGAAAGTCAGGAACGCTTGGGACTGCTCGTGGAACAGAAAGATATGGAGCGCATGGAGCGTATTGCCGCCCGTGAGCGCGCTCCGATATACGACGTGGGCGAGACGACCGGCGACCAACGGTTTACCTTCCGTGAGGCGGACGGCGTTTGTCCCATCGATATGGAACTCGATGATTTCTTCGGCAAGCCTCCGGTGACCGTGATGGAAGATATCACGACCGATGATCATTATTCCGATCCCTATTACGGACATGAAAGTCTCGGCGACTATATCGAAAATGTATTGAAACTCGAGGCTGTGGCCTGCAAGGATTGGCTGACGAATAAAGTCGATCGTTCGGTTACCGGAAAGATCGCCCGCCAACAATGCCAGGGCGAAATCCAACTTCCGCTGAGCGATTTGGGGGCTATCGCCCTCGACTTTAAAGGCTATTCAGGTGTGGCGACTTCCATCGGGCATGCGTCGCAAGTGGCGATGATCGATCCGGCTGCCGGGTCGGTTATGGCGGTGGCCGAAGCATTGACCAATATTGTGTTTGCTCCGTTGACCGACGGGTTGCAAAGTATCTCGCTTAGCGCGAACTGGATGTGGCCGTGCCGCAATCCGGGCGAGGATGCGCGCTTATACAAAGCGGTAGAAGCCTGTTCCGATTTTGCATGCGACTTAGGCCTCAATATTCCTACGGGAAAGGATTCGTTGTCGATGACGCAAAAATATGGGGGCGAGAAGGTGCTTTCTCCCGGAACCGTTATCATTTCGGCTGCGGGAGAGGTGAAAAACATCCGTAAGATTGTTTCTCCCGTGCTGGCTTATATCAAAGGAACGTATCTGTATTACATCGATTTCTCTTTCGATACCTTCCGGCTGGGGGGCTCTGCTTTTGCACAGACCTTGGGCAACGTGGGGGAAGAGGCCCCGACCGTTACCGATACGGAATATTTCAAAAATGCGTTTGAAGCCGTACAGGAACTGGTGGATAGGGGATTGATTCTCGCCGGGCATGATATCTCTGCCGGAGGAATGATCACCGCCATGCTCGAAATGTGCTTCGCCAATCCCGAAGGAGGGTTGGAGGCGCGTCTCGATAAAATACGCCATGCCGATCTGATTAAAATACTTTTCTCGGAAAATCCCGGGGTGCTTATTCAGGTAAAACATCATCGTTTGGTGGAGAAAATACTGGACGACCACGGCGTCGGCTTTGCCATCGTAGCTCGTCCGGTTCAGGAACGGACATTGATCATCGAAAAAGGCGACTTCCGTCAGGAATTCGATATCGATCGCCTTCGCGATGTGTGGTATCGGACCTCCTATCTGCTCGATCGCCGACAAAGCGGGGAAGAGTGCGCCAAAGAACGGTTTGAACAATATAAGCATCAGCCGTTGCAGTTCCGTTTTGCACCGTCCTTTACCGGCAAGTTCGCCGATTTGGGCATCGATCCGGCCCGCAAAGAAGCGTCGGGCATTAAGGCGGCGATTATACGCGATAAAGGAACGAACGGAGAGCGTGAGATGGCTTATGCCCTATATTTGGCCGGCTTCGACGTGAAAGATGTACACATGACCGACCTGACCTCGGGTCGCGAAACGCTTGAAGACGTGCAAATGGCGGTTTTCTGCGGCGGATTCTCTAATTCCGACGTGCTGGGATCGGCCAAAGGATGGGCCGGAGGATTCCTTTACAATGAGAAGGCGAAAACGGCGCTTACAAATTTCTTCGCACGGCAAGACACGTTAAGCTTAGGCATCTGTAACGGCTGTCAGTTGTTGATGGAACTGGGATTGATTTATCCCGAAAAAGGGGCGGAGCATCCGAAGATGCAGCATAACCGTTCGCATAAGTTCGAGTCGTCGTTCGTCAGTGTGGAAATCCCGAAAAACCGGTCGGTCATGTTGCAATCGCTCGAAGGTACGACACTGGGCGTATGGGTGGCGCACGGGGAAGGACGTTTTGTATTACCGGGCGACGAAGCCGATTATGGCATTGCGGCAAAATATAGTTACGATGCCTATCCGGGCAATCCCAACGGGTCGGACTTCAACACGGCCGCCGTGTGTTCCAAAGACGGGCGCCATCTGGCGATAATGCCTCATCCCGAACGCAGCATTTTCCCCTGGCAAAACGCCTGGTACCCCTATGTGTTCCGCAAACATGACGTGACGCCTTGGATGGAGGCTTTTGTCAATGCAAGGGAATGGATTAAAAAACAATAACGCCGTTTAACGGCTGCGTGCCGTTTGACGGAATAGAAATAAATGTATGAAGAAGGCTGTCTTTGAATACGACATGAAGGTACGCGACTATGAATGCGATGTGCAGGGGCATGTGAACAATGCCAACTATCAGCATTACTTCGAGGCTACGCGCCATGAGTTTCTGGAATCGGTGGGACTTAACTTTTACAGTCTCCATCAGCAGGGCATCGACGCGGTGGTTTCGCGCGTAGAAATACGGTATAAGCAACCGTTGCACGGAATGGACGAATTCCGGTGTACCGTGGCGCGGATTGAGCGTGTGGGGCTGAAATATATCTTCCATCAGGAAATCTTGCGCATAAAAGACGAAGCGTTATGCGCCAAAGCAAAGATCGAGGTGGTGTGTCTCGTGAACGGCAAACTCTCGCGTCCCGATATTTTCGACGAGGCGTTTAAGATGTATGATGTATGATG
>ENA-UOOM01002370-UOOM01002370.1-fermentation-metagenome-genome-assembly--contig:-NODE-2370-length-15669-cov-18.873767_pt1 | contig 15669 bp, 15 predicted proteins | sample MGYA00245781_ERZ724031 | MGnify/ENA primary metagenome ERZ724031 (study PRJEB28704, sample SAMN03018317) | fermentation metagenome | biome: anthropogenic terrestrial biome; feature: soil... | reverse complement strand
AAGCAAATAAAAGCTATAACATTTACGAGCAAAAGTTCAGAGCTATAATTGGCAGTACAAATAATTCAATTGAAAAGGAAATAGAAAATGAATTTCCTAACCTGCCAAAGGGTTGTTTTATACAATTAGAAAAGGTTGCAAAAAATTATATTTTAGAAAGTATTAAAAGCGTAACAAATGATAAAAGATTTATTGTAAGAAAAATCAAAGACTATGCAAGCGGAAGAGATAAATATGATGTAGTTGAGTTTTGTGAACTATACAATGTTGAGCTGACAGACATTTATAAAGGTTATAGCTTTACTCAGCTATTAGATGAAGCAAGGGTAATTAAAAACTTTGATTATAATAGATATAAAAAAGAATCAGATGGAATATCAAGACTCTTGCATATCAATTCAAAAGAATATATTGAGTTTATATTAAAGATTTTAATGACTGACAAATTTGATTATAACTCCTTAAATGATTATGAAAAGTTAATGCTCAATATGTTCTACTATGAATTATGGCAAGACACATTAGAGAAATCAGGATTTAATAGCATTGAGGAGTGTATATTTAAACTTAAAGAATGTCCCGACCTGATAAATGAAATTATTTCAATTCTTAAATACAATTTAGAGAACATAGACTTCAAAGAAAGCGAGTTGAAATTAGATTATCCTTGTCCGTTAAAGCTTCACAGCAGGTACTCCATGGCAGAAGTATTGGCTGCATTTGAAGAGTATAATCTTGAACATAAGGCGCCATTTTGGCAAGGAGTTAAGTATTTAGATGATAAAAAAACAGACATATTCTTCATTACATTAAACAAATCAGAAAAAGATTACTCTGAAACCACTATGTATGATGATTATGCCATCGATGATGAATATTTTCACTGGCAGTCCCAAAGCGGAACATCGGACACATCGCCAACAGGTCAAAGATATATCAATCATGAGTCCTTAGGCAGTAAGGTTGTACTATTTGTAAGGGAACGAAAGACTGTTAATGGTATAACAGAACCTTATTATTGTCTTGGAACAGCTAAGTTTGTAAGTTATGTAGGAAGCAAGCCTATGAGTATTGTTTGGAAGTTGGATAACAAGATGCCGGAGTTCATTAAGAAGAAGGCAAGTGGGAATGTGATGGTGGGGTAAAATTATTTGAATAGTCAAAATAATATTAACTCGATTATTTTGATTTGTATAAAAAGAATGATTAATCTATTATTACTATCGATATTATTAAAAATAATAGGAGGTTATAGAAAAATATGCAGAGAAAGAATGAAGTAACATCACAAATTAAACTTAATAAACTAAAAAACTATAATGTTTTTGGTTTTGGTGATGGATTTACATATTTAGATCATATCATTAGTTTATATAATGAGAAAACCAAGGGTAAACCATATGTTAAAGCTCATAATAATGTGCAGGAAGAATTGAATATGGCCTTTTACTATAGCCAGTATAATTCAAATGCTGATTATCTTCCGAAATTTTTGCTTCCTATTTCATCAGATATGGAAAAATATTTAAATAAAAAGAAATGGAATTTTTCATATGTGCTATTTGTATGGAATGATAAAGGAATATTCGCAATAACTGGTGGTCAGGGTTATAATGTTATTTCAAATTATATTGATAGAGATTTTGGGTATAAATTTCTAACCTTTATGGGATTTTCAGAATTCAAAGTTAAAGGAAGCTCGGAAAAGAGTATTGTTGGACATGTTTTTTCAGAATCAAGATTTTTTCGCGAGGGTTATGATTTTAATTTTGAAGATAGATTTGGAAAATCATTAGATTCAATTAATGTTACAGCTAATGTAGACTATATAACTAAAATATTTGATTTGAGTTTTTCAAATAAAAGAAAACTCGTTTCATGCGATGTTAAAAATGGGCTTACAATTCGTAAAAAAGCAAATATCATAGAAATTATTAATATTATTAGAAAATTATTAGAAATTAATTTGTCGGAAAATCAATTTGCATCTCTTAAAATTATTAACCAATCAACAAAGAACAAAGCTTTATTAGATAAATTAGAAAATGATTTATGGCATAATTTGTTTACGTGGATCAATTCAGATAATACGCAAACAGAAACAACATTTGCATTTGATATAATGAATGAAGACATTGAGAGGTTTTTTACTGCTTCAAATTACAGCATTTACCATAATGGACAAGAAACTGAATGCAGTGTTGATGATACATGTAACTTAAAAATGCTCTTAAAAGATACATATGAAAAATATGTGAGTGAAAAAAGCTATGACAGCTTTAGATTGTTTTTTAGTAATTCACAATTAGTTAGTCATGATGTGGATAGAACAGAAATAACTAATGATTATGTTATAAATCATATATATTGTGAGTCACAGTATAATAATAAGGTGTATTTTAGAATTGATAGACAATGGTCTATAGTTGAAGATGAATTTAAGATAAAACTTGAAAAAGACTTTAGCTCATTATTACCTGAATATACTATTTCTTTGCCTTTCACTACAGTATTCAAGGGAGAGTCTGAAGTAGATATCATTAATAGAATTTCAAAAGAATCGGATGTAATAAAAGCTCATCAAACATACCCTGATGGACGCCATGAATTCTGCGATTTAATTTATTGGAGTTTAGATATGGTTTATATTATTCATGTAAAAGTTGGAACAGGAGTTGAAATTAGAGAATTGACACAGCAAATAGATTTATCAGCTCAAAGATATAAACGCTGCAAGGCTTCTGGTAATCGCGAATATTTTTATTCAGTATATAACACTCTATCAAAAAACAATCGAACTAATTTATCTCAAGACGATTTTATCAATATTTTAAATAATAAAAATCCGTGTTTTGTTGGTCTGATTTGTATCGATTTACCCAACATCAATAATCCTATAAATGATATTGATTCGTGTATTGCAAGATATTCAATATTAGATCTAATTTATAAGCAAAACGATATCGGTCATCCAGTGAAATTTGGATTTTTATATAGATGTGACTAACTAGCTAAATTTATTTGGGTAAAATATAAAATAAAGATTTTATTAAAGGAGCAATTTCTAAAAATATGAGAGAAATAGACATAATGCAGCATAAAAAAAAATATGATATTGGAATTATTGATGCTGATTTATTGGATAATGGAACACGACATCCTAATTTAGCCTTAATGAAAATTAGTGGGTATTATAAAAATAAAGGTAAAACAGTAAGTTTAATAGAAACATATGAAGGACTAGAACCAGATGAATATGAAGAAATATTTATGTCAAAAGTTTTTAATTTTACTGTAATTGATGAAAGAGTTTTAGAATTTTCTAACATTCATATAGGAGGAACAGGATTTTTTGCAGACGGTGGTGAAAATTTACCTGACGACATAGAGCATAATTTTCCTGATTATCATTTATATGATTTATACATAGAACATCAATTTGAAAAGTGTAAAGATAGAAAAAAATATAAAGATTACTTAGATTATAGTATAGGATTTGCTACAAGAGGATGTTTTAGAAAATGTGAGTTTTGTGTAAATAAGAAATATGATAGTGTACAATTTCATTCCCACATAACTGAATGGTTAGATAAGGATAAGAAAGGTATTTATCTTTGGGATGATAATATCTTTGCGTACAGTAATTGGAGTAAAGTTTTTGATGAATTGGATGCTGCAGGAAAACCGTTTCAATTCAGACAAGGATTAGATATTAGATTATTGACAGAAGAAAAGGCAATCAGGTTAAGTAAATCGCGTTATCATGGTGATATAATATTTGCATTTGACCATGTTGAAGATTCAAAGATAATTGAAGATAAGTTGATGCTATGGAGAAAATATTGCTCTAAAAGCACAAAACTATACGTTTTATGTGGCTATGATTCCCGAGATGCTAAGGACATTGAAAATACATTTGAACGTATACGAATTATAATTAAGTATGGTTGTCTTCCTTACATTATGAGATATGAAAAGTATAAAGAAGGCCCGTATCGTTCTATCTATATTCAACTTGCTAGATGGTGTAATCAACCTCGCTTTTTAAAAAAGAAATCATTCAGAGAATTTTGTATAGCTAATCAAGCGTATCACAAAAATCCTAATACATTAAGTTCGGCATATTCAAGTATGATAGAATTTGAAAATCTACATCCCGAAATTGCTAAAGCCTACTATGATATTAGATTTGATCAACAGGATTATGTAGTAAGTAGAAGAAAAGGAAAGTGAAAAGCATATGCAGTATTATATGGAAGTTGTGCATAGTAAACTACTAGAATCATTCTTATGTAATAAGCTGAATTCTGATGATGCAAATATTATTAAAGAGTCTGGTATATCAAATAATCAGATAGGTAATTTACTTGTTGACTTAATATCTAACACTTCAGTTTCAGAACTTTTCGAAATTATACGATTAAGCGAAAATAAGAGAGTTATTACAACAAATAATATTCCTCAATTTAGCAATTATAACGAAATAGACAATGTTATTTCAATTATTATAGATTCCGGGATAATAGGTATGTCATACAAAACACTTGGTTATTATTTAGCAGGAAGGAACAAATCAGAAGCAGCTCGAGCCAAATATGGAGAAAATCATTATAAATTAGTTATGCAATTAGGTTTTGCCACTGAAAACAAGAAACATTTAATAAACTCATTTGGTATTGCATATAAAAACCTTTCTTCAAATGTCAATAAAGATGAAATACTCGCAAAGTTGGCACTAAGAATTCCAATTATACAAGAATTATTGATCCAAACTGATAATGGAATTGTAAATGCATCTAAAGTATTACAATTATATTTATCTAATGCGACGGCGATAAGAAGGCGGTCTAATATAAAGACATTACTTAATAAATTAGCTGAGTATAGTGATAAAGAATTTATAACAAGAATAAATAGTATTATATGGGAGTGATAAAGTGAATTTAAAGGATATCCCCTTAAAGTATTCTTATGAGACAGGCAAAGAAGATTTATTACAGGATTTCTATATCCCAGTATTGTCATGTGCAAAACGTTATGATAGAATTGCGGGGTTTTTTTCATCTACCAGTTTAGCAATTGCAGCTAGAGGTTTAGCCGGTTTGATTTCTAGAAAAGGAAAAATGAGACTCGTTACTTGCCAAAAAATAAATAAGGAAGATGCTGAAATTATAGCTCAAAGTGTTGAAAATGTAGAAGCAATCATATCTCGTAATTTTATTTCAGAATTTGATATGATTGAAGCTGGATTTGTAAGAGATCATATAGAAGCTTTAGGATGGATGCTAGCAAATGGTTATTTAGAAATTAAAATTGCTTTAGTATATGATAAGGGAAAACTATGCTCAGAAGATGAGATTATCTCGAAAGCAATCATGCATCAGAAGGTAGGAATTCTATATGATGATGACTTCTATGCAATATCATTTAGTGGTTCAAATAATGAAAGTGCATCTGGTTGGGTCAAAAATATTGAAGAATTTAAGGTTTTTAAAGAATGGGAACTTGGACAAGTTGAATACTTTAAAGGGGATCAATTTAAATTTAATGAATTTTGGAATAATACAAAGACTGGAGTTAAAGTAATTGACCTTCCTACTGCTGTTTCAAATAAATTAATTGAAGAAAGTAAAGGATTTTATTTAGAGAAAATATCACTTAATTTATATAGAGAGAAGAAAACAAAAAAGAAGCACGAAAAACAAGAACTTAAATTATTCTATTACCAAGAGGCAGCAGTATGTAAATGGTTAGAAAACGGAAAGCAATTACTTCTTGAAATGGCTACAGGTTGTGGAAAAACTAGAACTGCTATAGGCTGTATGAATAAAATTCTTGAGAATAATGAACGGTGCTTATTTGTTGTTTCGTGCCCGCAGAATACATTGGCTAGACAATGGGAATCAGATATATCTGGACTAACAATAAAATTTGATGGCAAGATATTTATTGATGGGTCTGTTCCAAATTGGAAAACAGTATTATCAAAATGTGTAATGCAACTTAAAACTGGATATTATTCTAACCTTATTATTTTTACTACTCATCAAACATGTAGTTCTGAATTTTTTATCGATGTAATAAAGAAATTGCCAGATAGAATTGTAAGATTTTTAATTGGTGATGAAGCCCATGGTTTAGGTGCTAATAAATCAAAGAAAGCTTTAATTAATGAGTATTTATATAGACTAGGGTTAAGTGCTACTCCTCAAAGGTGGTTTGATGATGCTGGAAGCAAAATAATTTCAGATTATTTCGGGTCTAATTCTTTTAAATTTAATATAAGTGATGCATTAAGCAAATTAAATCCATTGACAGGAAAACATTTCTTAGTAAATTATTATTACCACCCTAAATTTATTGCTTTAACAGAGGATGAATTAGAACAGTATAGTAAGCTATCTGAAAAAATTAAAAAGATTAGTACATACAAAGCAAATGATGATAGTTTACAAAAGACATTAGAATTTATGTTGTTTGAAAGAGCAAATATTGAAAAAAATGCTGAAAATAAGTATCAGATGTTTGAAGAAATATTAAATGAAATTGAAAATGATATTGAAGATACTATTATATTTGTTTCGGACGAACAGCTATCACGAGTTATGCAAATGTTAGGTCAAAGGCAAATTAGTGCACATAAATTTACTCAAGAAGAAAGCGCCAAAATATCTGATAAATATGGAGGGATTTCAGAAAGAGAATTTATTATACATAAATTTAAATCAAAGGAATATCAAGTGCTAGTAGCAATTAAATGTCTCGATGAAGGAATAGATATTCCATCAGCTAAAAGAGCAATAATTATGGCAAGTAGTACAAATCCCAGAGAGTATATACAAAGAATTGGAAGAGTTATAAGACAAGCTGATGATAAATATCAAGCAGATATTTATGATATGATACTAAAACCTGACGTTTCTTCATTCTTGGATGACAATATGATTGAACTAGAAAAAAGAATTTTTAGAAAAGAGATGGATAGGGTCAAAGATTTATCTAAAAATGCCCTTAACAATGCAATTGTGTCTAAAGAGATATACAAAATACTAGGAGGTATTTAAAATGATTCAAAATCACATCATTACAAAGAAATTAGAAGAAAAGACTCATGATAATCCTAATATGAAATCCTTTATTGATGCACTGATTGAAAAGGAATTGGAGGGTGGTCAACACACAAAAATTTATACACAATTAATAGAAAAACATACAAAGGAGTATCATAAATGAGGTTTGAAAGTATTGAAATTATAAACTATCGACAATATAAACATTATAAGCTGCTATTCAACAATAATTTAGATACTGATTTGCACGTAATAATTGCTCCCAACGCTACCGGTAAAACAAATATTTTGAATAGTATCAATTGGTGTTTGTATGGGGATGAACCGCATTTAGGAGACGCAAGCGAAGCATTGAGCATATGTAATGTTCAGGCATGTAATGAAGCAAAACAAAAGGGACAAGATAATTGCACAGTAAGAATTACAATAACTGCTAGTGTGGATAATTCTACAATTATTTTATCAAGAGAAGCTAACATTAGAGCTGAATCAGGATTTGTACTTTCTGAAAAACTCAAAGTTACAATTATAGACAAATCCGGGAATTCTGAAATATTAGAAAATGTAGCTGCCAATGAGCTCGTTAATAAATATTTACCAATGAAAATAAGAGAGTATTTCTTTTTTGATGGTGAACAGTTGCATAACTATTTTGGTCCAAAGTCCAGTAGTATGCATGTTAAAGATTCAATTAATGAAATTGCACAGGTAAATATTTTGAAAAGTGTAAAAAATCATTTATCTACTTTTATTAAAGATTATCAAAAGATATTGTCAAAAACAAATCCTAAGATAGATGAAATTGCTGCTAGCCAAGAAAAGTGCAATATTGACATTGAAAATGTCAAGCGGGAAATAGATGATTTAAATGAATCTATTACTGTATCTAAGGAAATTATTAATGAAAACGAATCTAATATTGCTGGTACAGAGACTGCAGTCGCAGATAATAATACGCTTCATAAAAATGAAAACAAATTAACTGAACGTACAAATGAAAAAAAATCATTAGTTAATAAAATTAAGAAATTAATACAAAAGTATTCGATATTGCTTTATATGTATGATATAAACAGAAACACATACCATTACATAAACGAAAAATATAAGAAAGGTGTACTCCCTCCAGATATTGATATAAAACTTCTGGATAAAAGTTTGCATAATAATCATTGTGCTGTATGCAATCAACTAATTAGCAGTGAAGCTGAAACTTATATCAAATCGCTGATTAAAAAAATAGAAGTTGGTTCAGATGTTTCACATAAGTTAACAGAAATTAAGAATGATGTTTTTTCTTCGTTAGAAGAATCAAGAAAATACAGGAAAGAAAAGAATGATTTAATAGAAAGATTAAGAAAAATTGATACAGAAATTAATGAACTTGAAGATGAAAACGTGGAGCTAAAAAAGAATATTATTAAATACTCAAGTATTGATGATATTGAGATGTGGATTCAACAACGTGATGAAAATAAGGACCTTGTTGAGAAAAACGTAGAAAAGCTAGGTTCATGTAAGGAAAGATATGAAAATCTATTAAAACTTAGCAAGAAATTAGATTCAGATATGAAACTAGCACTAGAAGAAGTAGAAAAATCTGATGAAATTCAAAAATATCTTAAATTTTGCTCTGAAGTATATGGAATTTTAAATGAAACGGAACAGGAAATAGTTGATGAAGTACGCATTGAAATGGAAACATTAACTTTTAAAATATTTGAAAGATTGAATTGGCGTGCTTCAGAATATGGAAGATTAGAACTAGATAGTAATTACAAATTGAGGTTATTTCATAAAATTACTAACACTTCATGCTTAGGTTCGTGTAGTGCTGCAGAAAGGGAACTCATGGCACTTGCCTTTACTATCGCTTTACACCAGGTGTCTGGACATAACTGTTTGCTTTTTATTGATAGTCCTGTTGGAAGGGTATCAGATATTAATAGAACGAATTTTGCTAAAAGCTTAATAAAAACAAGTGAATATAAACAGATTATTCTCGCATTTACACCATCTGAATATTCTAAGGAAATTAGTGATTTATTTAATTCATCAGTTGTTTCAAGTAAGCGAGAATTAATAACTGAAAGCACACATTATGAAGAGGTGTAAGTTATGGCAGATAGATTATATATTGAAAAAAAAATAAATGATTTGGTAGTTCCAAAGATAGACTCTACAAAATTTCTCAATTTAGATAAATTATCAGTAGAACGTATAGAACTTTTTATGTTCGCTATGGCTCTTGGATTAAAAGAAAATAAAACCATTAATTTAACAACATCACATGGATTTATACTTGAAACCTCCATAAGGCCAACACAAATGTCACTAATTACATCTCTTTTGGCAGAAAAACTAATTAATATAAATGAAATTGAAAAAATTAGTGATAAGGATGTTGCTTATACGTTAGCACAAAAATATGCTAATGCTGGATTTGAATATTTAAGTACATATTTAGATAAGTTAAATTCTGATAAAGAGGAAGAAATAATGTGGGAAATGTTATCTGAATTAGATGATAAATATGAACAATTATTTGGAGATATATATGAATAAAATTTCGCTTAACAAGTATGCTATATCTTTATTTGAAAAAGTTTTTGAACTAAATGGTTTTAAGATACAACCTTCTAATTTACCGATAGGTCAAGTGAATTTTATAGCTATTTCAAACAATAAAAAGGAACTAAAAATAAAGGTCGGGGCAATATCACAAATTGGTAGTTGTGTTTATTGAAAAATCAAAATTCAATATTAATGATCCTAAATTATACATGGCGTTATCATATATACCAAATAACGGGGATGAAAGAATACTCTACCTGATACCAGCTGCTGATTGTGGTAAAGATATCTATCCTTTGAGTGGGAAGGACTATGGTAAAGCTGGACAAGTATCATTACCTGAATGGGGGATTAGCTATTCGCAAAAGGCAAAAGATGCTTTAGAAGCTTATAGATTCTCTAATATTATTAATAAGCTCTTATAATAAATAGATTTTAAAAGATTTAATTAAGGTATTAACATTAATTTATAAAGTATATTACTAAACTAATGGAGAATGATAATTAATTATGTCTACTAAACTATTCCACCTTGCCAGCGGCGCAGAAGACAAATTTATAGAACTATTCACAGATGTATTCGGTATCGAAAATACCCAATACATAGCTGTGCAATATCCTTTTGTTGATATTTACGGCAACAACAGGTTTATTGACTTTGCCCTTGAAAGCGAGGATATTAAAATTGCCATAGAGATTGACGGTGAGAAAGTTCATGACAAAAGAAAAATTTCTGATGAGAAATATTATGATGAGAATTTAGAAAAGCTTAGGGAAGAGGGAAATTCGATAGCTTTGCTTTATCATGCCACTGGAACAGGCAAGACTGTAACAGCAGTAGCAGATGCAAAAGCTGTAGGTAAAAAGACTTTGTTTTTAGCTCACAGAAACGAACTTATAACTCAAGCATATGATACATTTAGTAAGATGTGGAATGAGGCTGACGTTAATATGTATGCTGCAGAATCTAAAGTAAACTATGGTGATGTTGTATGTGGAAGCATTCAAAGTGTTAATGCTAATTTAAAACAGTTTGACCCGGAGGAATTTGGTTATATAATTATAGATGAAGCACATCATAGTGCTGCTGATTCATATAAAAAAATATTGGGATACTTTAAGCCTGAATTCACTTTAGGGCTTACCGCCACACCGGAAAGAGCAGACGGTGAGCAAATACTTGATTTATTTAAAAATATTGCTCATAAATTGGATTTGCAAACTGCAGTAGAGAGAAATGAATTGGTTCCTGTTAGATGTATTAGGATAAAGACAAATATTGATTTGACTAATGTAAGGTTTAACGGAATTAAGTATAATTTTCTTGACTTGGAAAGTAAAATGTACATACCGGAAAGAAACAACCTTATAGTTGATACTTACATTAATTATGTTAAAGACAGGAAAACTGTTATATTTTGTGTATCTGTTAAACATGGCGAAGAAATTGCTCGTTTATTGAGAGAAAAGGGAGTTTCTGCAGAATCAGTTTCAGGAAGCACTAATTCAAAGAAGCGAAAAGAGATATTGAATAACTATGAAAATGGCAACATCAATGTATTGTGTGCATGTGACTTATTGAATGAAGGTTGGGACAGCCCTAAAACAGAAGTGCTATTTATGGCAAGACCTACAATGTCTAAAACTATATATATGCAGCAGCTGGGTAGGGGTATGAGAAAATCCGAAGGTAAGGAATATTTGATGGTGTTTGATTTTGTAGACAATGCCAACATGTTTAATGAAGCATTATCAATGCATAGAATGTTCAACGAAAAAGAATACAGACCAGGAAACTTTATTTTAGCTCCAAAGGCAAAGAAAAAGTTTGAGCTTGATTTATGGAGAAAGGGTGAAAGACCTGACTTATATTTGGATATACCTATTTATGAAACGGATTATGAAGAAATTAATATTTTTAACTGGAGAGATGAAGTTAAAAATATGATTTCCCAAAATGAGTTTGTCCGCATGGTTTCTGTTCAAAATGAAACAATATCGAGGTATATTAATGATGGAAAAATAATTCCTGACAGAGTAATAGAAACTGGTTACAGAAACTTTAACTTCTTTTATGAAAATACAGTTAAAGGTTATGCTAAAAAGTATAACTGGGATATAATAACTCCAGCAAACATGATGGAAAAGTTCATGGAAATGGTTGAAAAGATGGACATGTCATATTCATATAAACCAGTTTTAATGTATGCAATGCTTGAAAATGCAGATGAGAAGGGGAAAGTGTCAGTTGAAGATTTAATTGACTATTTTATAAACTTTTATGAGAATAGAAGGAAGAAAGGCCTTGTTGTTGAAAAGAAGAAATGTATATATCTAAGAGATGACTATACAAGAAATGAAGTAATGAGAAATATTTTTAGCAATCCTTTTAAAAGATTTGAAGATATGGGATTTGTGAAACGAAGCAAGGATCTTGAATATGTTGAATTTAATAAAAATATATGGAATAAGCTGACAAATGAGAAAACAAAGCTTATAATCAGTTATTGCGACAATGCATTAAAGAGATATTATGATGAATAGGTGATAAATTGAGTTGTATATTTTGTAATATTGACAAAGAAAGAATATTTTTAGAAAACGAGTATGCTTATGTTGTATATGATGTTTTTCCGGTTAGCAAAGGTCATATGCTTATAATACCAAAAAAACATATAAAAAACTATTTCGAAGCTGATGAACAGACAAAGGCGCAATTGTGGGAATTAGTTGATGAATGCAAGGAAATGGCAGATAAAAAATTTGCTCCTCAAGGATATAATATAGGAATTAATTGCGGGGAGGCAGCGGGACAAACAGTGATGCATTTGCATATTCATTTGATTCCAAGATATAAAGGGGATATTGAAAATCCAAGAGGCGGAGTTAGGGGAGTAATTCCTGATAAACGTGTTTATTAGAACAAAAACTAATTAACAAAAAAGTTGAAATAGAAAGCGAGTTTGCTATGAACACTTATAAATTTGAAATAACAGAAACACTTCAAAGGATGGTTAAAATTGAGGCAGATAATGAAAAAGAAGCATATGAAATAATTAGCAATATGTATAAAGATGAAGAAATTGTTTTGAGTCCTGATGATTTTATTGATAGTGCAATTAATATAGCAGATTAATCAAAATATAAGGAGGTTCGAGATATGGTAAGTATTTTGAATGATGCTATTTACGATGAGTTTATGAATTTAGTTGAAAATACTGATAAGGAAATAAAGTTATGTGCTCCGTTTGTTAAAACAAGCATTGTAAATGACATTCTTACATATAAAAAACAAAATGCAAATATTACAACTATAACAAACATAAAACTAATGAGTTTTTATAGAAAGGTTTTAGATATCCAAGCACTTTCTAAAATCCTAAATTCAAATGGGAATATTTATAATTATCCTTTGCTTCATGCAAAATTTTATATTTTTGATGCTAATAAATTAATTATTACGTCTGCAAATTTAACAGAGGCTGGTTTGAAAAAAAACAAGGAATATGGAATTATTTCAGATAATAGAGATTTAATTAATACTGCTAATACTGATTTTGTAAATATGTGTAACAATGATATTACCGGCAAATTAAGGTTAAGTAATTTGGTTGAAATTGAAAGATTACTTGATTCAGTTCCTAAAGAAACTAGGATTGAATTACCAAATTATGAATTAGAAAATGATGAAGTTTATTCTTATGACATTATAAGTTCATCTCCAATTCTATTGGGATGGAAAAAAGATATATTTGATATAATAGTAAGATTTTCAGATAATCATTTTGTACTCCAAGACTTTGAAGTTTATATTCCAAGTTTAAAAGTATTATATCCTCAAAATAACAATATAGAAGCTAAAATAAGACAAGTCCTTCAGCAATTAAGAGATTTGGGGTTAATTAAATTTGAAGGTAATGGCAATTATATGAGGCTTTTTAAATAACCAAACTAATGCGGGATATTGCAGATTAATAATTAGCTCGAAAGGAACGAAACATGAATCAAAAACCAATAGTTGCAATAATGTATGATTTTGATAAAACACTCTCACCTAAGGATATGCAGGAATATGGATTCATCACTGAGTTGGGGATGAAACCTGAGGATTTCTGGGAGAAAAGCAGAGTTAATATGGTTAATCACAACATGGATCAGATACTTGCATATATGTTAACCATATTACAGGAAGCAGAAGGCAGAATGCTTTTGACCCGAAGTGTTTTTAATGATATGGGCAGGAGTGTTAAGTTATTTGATGGATTAGAAACTTGGTTTGATAGAATAAACTTATATGGAGAAAAGCTTGGATTAGAAGTAGAGCATTATATAATATCTTCCGGATTAAAAGAAATAATTGAGGGAACTGAGATTGCCCATAAATTTAAAGAAATATATGCTGCAGAGTACTGCTATAATGAAAGAAACATTCCTATATGGCCAGCAATGGCTGTAAATTATACCAGTAAAACTCAATTTTTGTTTAGAATAAATAAGGGTGTCTTGGATGTTACAGAGCATAAAGGATTAAATGAATCTACACCTGATAATAAAAAAAGAATACCTTTCAGGAACATGATTTATGTAGGTGATGGTCTGACTGATGTGCCATGTATGAAGTTGGTGAAGATTAACGGGGGACATTCAATTGCAGTTTTTGATGAAGACAGAGATATTGCAGATAGCCTGATTTCACAAGACAGGGTTGATTTTATCGTTAAGGCTGACTATAGAGAAAATAGCCATATGGAAAAAACAGTTCACACAGTACTCAATCAAATTGATGCTGTAAATAAAGTGTTTGAATTACATGTAAAGCATGCGGAAATATAGGATGATGAGGAGTACTATGGAATTCAAAGAATCAGTAATTAACTTAATAAAAGAAAGAACATCTACCAGGACATATGACGGCATAGGGTTGGGAAAAGAGCATTTAGACGAATTGAATGCTTATTTGGATGAAATAAACAAAGAAATTAAAATCAAAGCAAGGTTTAAAATTGTTTCTAATTTAGGAACAGGCAAAGAGGAATCCAAGAAATTAGGAACCTATGGATTTATTCAGGGAGCAAATACTTATATTATTGGCATCATGGATAAGGATAATAATGATGCTTTTGAATTTGGGTATGTATTTGAAAAGATAATTCTTTTCGCCACTGATTTGGGGATACAAACATGTTGGTTGGGAGGAACATTCAGTAAAGATAGTTTTATGCAGTTAGCAGGTTTGAACGTAAATGAATTTATTGCTATTATATCGCCTGTGGGATATAAAAAGGTAAAGATGAGGGTTTTTGAAGCAGCAATGAGAACAACTATTGGTGCTGATAAAAGAAAGCCATGGAACGAGTTGTTTTTTAATAAGAATATGCAACCTTTGAATGAAAATGAAGTTGGTGAATTTAAATTGCCTCTTGAAATGGTAAGACTTGGTCCGTCGGCATCAAACAAGCAGCCTTGGAGAATTATTAAGGATGAAAATACATTTCATTTTTATGTTTGCCGAAATAAGGGTTATGGTATAGCCGGCTATGACTTGCAAAAAAATGATATAGGCATTGCAAAATGTCATTTTGATTTAACACTCAAAGAACTTGGAATAAAAGGCAGCTGGAAGGAACTTAAGAATGTTAATTCTCCAGATGATTGGGAATATATAGTGTCATGGATTAATGTATAATATAAAAAACTATTTATAAAAGGAACGGAGGCGTGTTATGGCTATGAAAAAATCCATTTTAGACTTATATAAAATGAAAGAAAATAGTGAAAAGGCAGTATGGATATGATTTTGGTTGGAGATTCAATGGGAATGATTATTTAATGAAATAGAAAGGGATATTAAGTTTTAAATAATCTCATCGGTTAAGCCATGGGGACATACCTCTACTATAAGGATAGTCTGTAGGTAAGAGGAATGTCCCTTATTTGTTAGATCCTTCGCTATCTTTTACGATGACATCACTGTTTTTGCCAACAAAAATTATCCAAAAGCTACCGGACTTGCATGTCCATGAAT
>ENA-UOOM01002366-UOOM01002366.1-fermentation-metagenome-genome-assembly--contig:-NODE-2366-length-15705-cov-3.972780_pt1 | contig 15705 bp, 17 predicted proteins | sample MGYA00245781_ERZ724031 | MGnify/ENA primary metagenome ERZ724031 (study PRJEB28704, sample SAMN03018317) | fermentation metagenome | biome: anthropogenic terrestrial biome; feature: soil; material... | reverse complement strand
ACATATAGGCAGGACCCGGCTTGCTACCGCCGAAGATGCCAATATTGAGCGTATAGGTTTGGCCGTTTGCCTCGACTTTGTTTTCATCGTATCCATACCACACAGAGGCTGTGTAATAGGGGGTATAGCCGCAGAAAAACGCATGTCGTCTTTCGTCGGTGGTACCCGTTTTACCCGCTACGGGCACACCCGGTACGCTGAGGGAAGTTGTGCCGCCGCGAACAACCATTTGCAGCACATCAGTTATCAAATAAGAAGTTGCCGCAGAGAATATCTGCGATTTTTCTGCTTTGTTTTCAAAGAGAAGATTGCCGTCTCTGTCGTAGACCGCCGTGTATAACAGCGGATCTGTTTTAACGCCTTGATTGGGAAAAACCGTGAATGCGGAAGCCATAACCAAAGGTGTCTGACCGCGGGTGTAGCCGCCTAAAGACAAGGCGGCTGCGCCGTAATCGGATTCTTCCAATTCCAGCCCCAGTTTTAAGGCATAGGTTGAAGAGGTTTCAACCCCCACATGATACCAGGCCTGTGCGGCAACGAGGTTTAGTGACCTTGCAAGGGCATTGCGCACGGTGGTCATACCCGATTGGCCGCCCCCTGAGTTGGTGGGTTTCCACCCGCCTGCATTGATGCGCACATCGTCAAAAGTGGTTGCCAATGTGAGAGATCCGCTTTCAAGACCCGGACCGTAGACGGTAAGCGGTTTTGTAGACGAACCCACCTGGAATTTTCGTGTGGCACGGTTCAAAGAAAGGCTGGCTGTTTTTTCTCTTCCGCCGATTAAGCCCGCCACATAGCCTGTTTGGTTGTCAATGACCACCATGGCACATTGCGGGATATAGTTGACTTCTTCTCCTGTGGCCGCTGTTTTGGCCGCACTGGCAGCGCGTGCCGTGGAGCTTTGAGAGGGGAAGAGACGACCGTTGGAGGCATTTTTTTCTAAGATGGTTTGTATCTGCGGATCCAGTGTGGACCGCACCACAAGCCCGCCGTTGAGCAGTGCGTCTTGCGCGGATTCCTGCGTGTAGCCGTGTTTGGTTACCATGTCTTTTAACAACTGCTCATAGAGCGCGTCGGTAAAATATGAATACACGGTGGCGGATTTGTTTTCGGGCTGCAGACCCACATTGCCGGAATCAATTTGCTGAAGGGCAATATCGTACTCTGCTTGTGCAATATATTTCAACTCTAGCATTTTATTGAGGACAAGCTTGGCACGATCTGCATTTTTTGTATTGAGAGGGTAGAATTTATTGCCTGCTTCATCGGTTTTTGAAACGATATAGCTGACATTGTCCTCTGCATTGGTTTCTAATATAAACGGTAAATAGGTGCTCGGTGCCTGCGGCATGGCAGCCAGCACGGCTGATTGCGCCAGAGTCAATTCAGAGCAGGGTTTGTTGAAGAACGTATTGGATGCCGCTTCAATGCCCCAGGCCCAGGCAAAATTGATTTTATTTAAGTATGCCGCCAAAATTTGATCTTTTGTGAGCATGTTTTCGAGTTCAATGGACAGCTTCCACTCCATGACTTTTCGTTGGAGTTTTTTGGCATCGCTCAGATGCGTGCCTTTGATGAGCTGTTGTGTGATGGTGCTGCCGCCCGGTCCGGACAGGGAACGATTTTTGATAACACCGAAAACGGCTTTGGTAATACCTTTTAAGTCAATGCCCTGGTGCGTATAGAATCGTTCGTCCTCAATGGCAATAAAGGCAAACTGCACTTGTTCGGGGATTTGGTCGATGTTGACGGCTTTTCGTTTCTCTTTTCCCTGAAGTTCTTGATAGGTATTGCCGTCTTTGTCGAGAATGATGGAAGATTCGATATACTTTAAGTTTTCCAAATTGACATCAGGCGCTGTGGCGATCCAGTAAAATCCGAAAAAGGAGAGCACCGTGCCGCTTAATAAAATCAGCGCAAGAATGGCCACGGCAACCAGCTGAATAACATAGGTGACTTTTTTTCGGGGAATGGCTACGCGTTCCTGATAGCGATATATTTTTTGTTGTTCCTTGGAAAGACGCTTATATTTTTGTTTGGAAATGGGAACAAATTCTTCTTTGATTTTTTCATGGTACAGCTTTTTTTGCTCCGGCGTCATCTTTGGGGGCTTGGGTGAAGGAGGATAGGCGCCGTTGTCGTTTTGTTTGTTTGCTTGCTTCTTTGATTTATTAAAAAAGGTATTGAGTCCTTTTTTGGATGGATCTTTTGTCGGTTTTTTATTGTTTTTATCCATAATCTATTTGGCCTCCGCATAATGCGTCTGTAAATTTCGATGGTTATAACAGAAAAATCATACCTTTTTTTATGGGAAAAGTCAACTTCAATAAGAAATATGGTAGAATAGAAACACGATCGAATAAATGTCGGAGGGTTGATATGGCAGGACATTCTAAATGGGCAAATATTAAACATAAAAAAGAAAAACAGGATTCGAAAAAAGGACAAATTTTCACGAAACACGCAAGGGCGATTGCTGTGGCTGCCAAAGAGGGCGGTGCAGATCCGGAAATGAACGCAAAGCTCAAGGATGCGATTTTGAAAGCGAAAATGGAAAATATGCCCAATGACAACATTGAGCGAGCGGTCAAAAAAGGCAGCGGCGAAATGCAAGGGCAAAACTTTGAAGAAATTACCTATGAAGGATACGGCCCGGGAGGTGCTGCGGTGATTGTTTTTGCACTGACAGACAACAAAAACCGTACTGCGGCAGATGTACGCCATATTTTTGACAAAAACAAAGGCAATTTAGGCACCACGGGGTGCGTGTCTTATTTATTCACAAAAAAAGGGCAGCTGTTTGTGTCAGCTGAGGCAACGGACGAGGAAACGCTGTTAAATCTTGCCCTCGAAAACGGCGCAGATGATGTGTTGACGAGCGAAGAAGGCTATGAAGTGCTGACGAAAGAAGCCGATTTTACTGCGGTGTATGATGCCTTTATGCAAGAGGGTATTTCGATACTGGAGGCGCAAGTGGCAATGGTGCCTGCAAGTGAAACGGTCATTGAAGGCGACAATGTCAAGCGTTTCGAAAAGATGCTGGATATGTTTTCGGAAAACGATGACGTGCAAGAAATTTGGCACAACGGAATATATGACGAAGAGTAGCTTAAAGAGACGGGAGTAAAGAAATTTGACATGAATCAAGAAAAGAACCATACCCTTAGGGCTCGCCTATTTGCACTGGCGAAGTCCTTTTTAAAAATAGGCGCGTTCACCTTTGGCGGCGGCTATGCCATGATCCCTTTGATTTCTAAAGAGATGGTGGAAGGCCACGGCTGGATTACGGATAAGGAGATGTTGGATATATTTGCAATCGCCGAATGCACACCGGGTGTAATTGCGGTGAATTGCGCAACGTTTGTGGGGTACAAAGTCGCAGGCTATGCAGGCGCAGCTCTGGCAACCGCCTGTGTGGTTTTTCCTGCATTTGTCATCATCAGCGTTATTTCGCTGTTCATTCAATCGTTCAAAAATTTGGAATGGGTGGCTTATGCATTTTCGGGCATACGCATCGGCATTATCATTTTATTGTTGATGGCATTGTTAAAATTTGTCAAACACATCAACCGAAATCTTTTAAGTGTGCTCTTGATTGCTGCGGCTTTTGCCTTGAGCACTTTTACGACCCTCAACACGATCTGGATTCTTTTGGGTGCGATTGTCTTGGGTGCGGCAATCAACTTGTATGAAGTGCAGCGCTATGGCAAGGGGAGGAAAAGCAAATGAGCATACTGGCGGATTTATTTTTCACATTTTTTAAAATAGGGTTGTTCACCATTGGCGGGGGCTATGCGATGATTCCGCTGATTCAGCAAGAGGTTGTGACAAAAGGCTGGATTAACATGGTGGATATGATGGATTTTATCGCCATTGCCGAATCGACACCTGGACCCTTTGCCGTGAACATCTCCACCTTCAGCGGCATGTTTACAGCCGGCATTGCGGGTGCGACGGCAGCAACAGTTGGGGTGGTTTTGCCTTCTTTTATCATTATTTTATTAATCGCCAGAAAGTCTGCAAATATTTTTGCCAACACCTATGTGCGCAGTGCGTTGAGCACGGTGCGTCCCGTCATTGTAGGGTTGATTGCCGTGGTTATTTTTCGTTTTGCGAAGTTGGGTTTTTTCTTGGGAGATGCTTCAAACTTTGTGGTTGATGTAAAAGCGATTTTTGTTTTGGCTGTGTTGGCGGCAGTTTGGCTTGTCTTAAAGCGCAAAGGAAAAAAATTCAGCCCTGTGACAATCATTTTGTTATCTGCCGGGCTGGGAATGATTTTTTACGGTGTATTTCCGCGTATTTTTGTTTAGATATTTTGCTTCATATCAGAATTGGGTGGGTTCTGCGATGCAAGGCTTGTTATGGAGAATGTTTTCGATGTGTGCATACGGGTGCAAATGCTTTGCTCGAAGGTTGTAAATCGGAATTTATAAAAACCGGGTCTGTTTCCTGAATTTTTTCATTTTATGCTTCTTTTTAGGCAATTCAATGGTTTGAATAATTTTAAATCCATTTTTTATATAGAGCTTTTTTGCCCATATATTGTCGTCAAATACCACAAGTGAAATGCTGTCAATATTTCTATCGCCAAACAGTAATTCGATAAATATTGTCAATGCTTTTTGACCGATTCCTTTGCCTGTCATCTGCGGATTAACAAGAAAATGCCCAATGTGAACATTTCTTTCTTCTTCTCTGATCTTATGAATGCACCCTGCAAATTCATCTAAATAAAAAATGGAATAGAAATCTTTCAACGAAATAAGTTGAGATGCGGTTAGGGGAAAATTCAAAGTGCAGCCTGCCCATTGGGTGAGAAAATCTTCTCCTTTTGAATTTGTCCAATCACAAATCGTATTTGCATTTGTTTCGCTCAAACCTTGTATTACTGTTACATCGACCATTTGATACTCTTTCACATTCCAATCATTTTTATTTTATTGCACCTGCCATGTTGCATAGAACCGTAAATAGTATAATAGGCAAAAGCATTCCATAGAATTTCAGTATCAGCCGATATTTTTAAGAGATGCAATGATTTTGTTGAGTTCGGCAAGTCTTTGGCGGGCTTCTTTATTTTTTTCAACGGCGCTGCGGCTGTGTTTTTTTTGGCAGGCGGCGATAATTTTTTCTTGCTGCATTTGTTTGTGTTTCAAAAAAGGCAATAAATTTTCGCAGGGATTGCCAAGACACAAAGAGGGGATATGATAATACATTTCTTCTCTGTGTTGTTTGCTCTTGGCGGGGACGGCGCAAATGATTTCATAAAACTTGTCGCCCTCTCTTGCAATGCGCTCTTGGGTGATGTGAAAAGAGTGGCCAATTAAATATTTACGCACCTCGGCAATGGCATGCTGGGGTTGCAAAACTAATTTTTTAAAAGAGCGCGTGTGGGATAAGTCTTTATTGAGTATATCGATTATCGTGCTGCCGCCCATGCCCGCTATGATAACTGCATCCGCTTCAGCAGGTGAAACGTCGTCAATGCCGTAGGACAAAATGACCTTGGCAACGCCGTTTTGGAGGTAGGCTGCCAGGGTTTTGCAGGAAGCGTCATAGGGCCCTTGTCTGACCTCTACATTGAGCACGCGGTCAACGTGCCCGTTGTCTAACAGGTATTTTGATAAATAGGCATGGTCAGAGCCGATGTCGGCAATGCTTGAAAGGTTGACAACGCAGGCGGCAACCTCCATAAGTCGAGGAGAGAGTTTTGTTTTCATAGAGGGTATTATAGCATATGTGCAAAATATCTTCCGCAAAAGGCAATAAAAAAGTCAAGGACAAGCCTTGACTTTTATTGGTGCATTTCACAAAATACAGATTAAAAACCGGCACCGCCGCCGCGTGAACCACCTCCACCGAATCCACCGCCGCCTCCGCCGAAGCCGCCTCCTCCACCACCGCCGCCGAAGAATCCGCCACCGCCGCCTCTGGAAGAGCCGCCGCCAAAGAATCCACCGCCGCCTCCGCCAAAGGGAGAGTCGTCATCATCGTCGTCTCTTTCGCGACGAGGAATGCGAGAGTCGTTTTCATCATCGTAGTATCGTCTGCGCGGGAAAGGAATAAAAGGCGGGAAAAAACGTCGGCCTTGATATTCTGTATCGCCATAGGTGCGTCGCCTTTGATACCTGGAATCGGTATAGGTGCGTCGACGTCGCGCACGCACAATCAGGTAAATGATTAAAATCGCAATTAGAATACCCCAGGGAAACGAAAAAGAGGAGCGCGAAGTGGTGTTGCTTGGAATGGACGGTGTTGTATTACCGGGTTTGGGTTTTGGTGTCGGGGTAGGTGTTATCGTGGTCCCACCGGGGTTATAACCGTATATTCTTGCCACTTCGTTATAGAGTACATCGAAGGTTTTCTTGGTACCGGCTGTGTATCTGCCGTTTAAAAAGTCGTTTTTCAGGTAGTCGTTTAATATCTGGCCCAACACACCCGATGGCAGCGTACGTTCAAGTCCTTTGCCTTGCATGACCCAGGCTTTGTTTTCACCGACGACCATGAGCAGCAAAACGCCGTTGTTTTTTTCGGCAGAGCCGATTTTCCACTGATTAAACAGCGAAAAAGCATAATCTTCAATTTCTATACCGTCTAAATAATCCACAGTGACCACAACGATTTGTGCCCCTGTGTTTCTATAAAGCGGAAGGTTTTTATCGACGATGTAGGCTTCCAAATCGCTGTCCAACACCTCGGCATAGTCTGCCACATAAGTTTTTTCGGGTGGAGGGAGAATGGTCGCAAAGACAGGTGAGACCGGCAGCAACAAAAGAGCAACCAGCAACATCAAAGCGATTCGCTGCAATTTTCGGGTTTTCATTTTGCGCCTCCTAATTGAAGTATTCCAGTTTTTTGAGTCCGGATAACTTGCTTAATATGTTGGCCGGAAAAGCGCTTAACACATCATTGTATTTTGCCACGTAAGTATTATATGGGTCGTGGCTGATCGTGCTTTGCCTTGAATTGAAGTCGTTATACAACCCCGCGCGGTAGGAAGCGTCTCTGCTTGAAAGGTTATATCGTTCCAATTCGGAATAAAGCACAGTGACCTTATCGCTGAGTTTTTTGTTGGACGCATATTTGCCGTTGATGGTTTTGGCTGCAAACAATTCATCGGCAGCTGCCTGCACATCGGTGATTAGCACGTCGGTGGGGCTGATATAGTTTTGAGCAAGGGTGGTTAAATTGCGTGCCAACTTAATGCGCTCGCTAAGATCGTTTTGAATGCTCAAAGTGGAGTTGTTTTCGCCGTTATAGAAAACATTTTCAGCCTCCGAGGCCAAATCGGAAAGTGCATTGCGACTCGATATGAGTGTGGCAGCAATAATCACAGCCAACATAAGCACAAAGGCAAAGGTACGATTTTTAAAAAGAAACATCAAAAATTCTCCGTTTTATCTTGAATTTATCACTGGCGAATATCGAGCAGTTTTTGTTTCAGTTCGGTTTCGATGCGGGCCAGTTCGCCTTCGGCGCTCTTGCGTTTTGCACGTCCTTCGTCCTGAATTTTCACCACTTCGTCCAAGGTGGAAATGAGCATTTGGTTTGTGGTTGTCAATGTTTCAATGTCAATAATACCACGTTCGGACTCTCTGGCTGCTTCTATTGTGCCGGTCTTTAAGGTTTCTGCGTTTTTACGCAGCAGTTCGTTGGTCATGTCGGTGACTTCGCGTTGGGCTTTAATGGCTTCTTGTGAATGTGCAAGCCCCAGCGCCAATACCATTTGACTTTTCCAAAGGGGAATGGTGTTGACCAATGTGGATTGGATTTTTAGGTTCCCATCGATCTTGAATCCATAAATTTCTATTCCAGACGGGATCGTACCGTTGTTTTGAATCAAACGAATTTGTGGTGCCATTTGAATGGATACGGCACGGGTAAGCTGCAGGTCATAGAGTTTCTTTTCGAAACGATCATAAAGTGCCGCCAAATCATTGGCTGCCTGCGAGTCTTCGGCAAGGCCGGAGCGCTTCGCTTTTTCAATGGCTTCAGGCAACTTAGTTTTGCGCAATTCTTCCAATCGTTTCTTACCTGCCAAAATGTACATGGAGAGTTCTTTGAAATGAATCAAATTGGCTTTGTACATTTCGTCGAGCATTGCAATGTCTTTGAGCAGTTGAATTTGATGCCCTTCCAAAGTATCGCTGATTTTATCTACATTGACTTCTACTTTGTCATAGTTTGCCTTGAGGGCAGAGATTTTATTGGCGCCTTTTTTGAAGAAACCAAAAATGCCTTTACTTTCCTGGTCGATGGAAAAGCCTCTCAGCTCCACAACCAAGTCGGAGAGCATGCCGCCCACTTCGCCCAAATCTTTGGTGCGAATGTTTTCGAGAGCCGCCTCGGAAAAGTTGGCGATTTTTTGCTGTGCCGCTGCGCCATATTGCAACACGGTGGTTTGGTTATTGATTTCGATTTTTTTAGAAAAAGATTCCACGGCCTGTAGTTCTTCGGGGGTAAGGCTTTCGGCATTGATGTTTGCCAAGCGGTCTTCTTTTTCTTCTTCTTTTTTTATTTCGGCAAGTGCCTGTTCTGCCACGTAGGGTTCTAAGACCAATTCCGGAACAATATCTTCGATTTTTTGTTCTTCAACAGGTTGTAGTTGTTGATTGTTTTCCATAGAGTACCTCCAAGTTTATTGTTTTAAAGTTATTTTATTGGGGTCTGTGTCAAAATCGGTATTTTGCAGCAGACCGTCATTAGAGAGCATATTTTCGAGTACGGTGATGTCGGTGGAAATATCCAGCTTTTCATGGGAAAACATGTTGTCGAGTTGTTTTTTGAATGCTTGAGCGATATCGTCTGTGGCGGACTGAATTTTGGACATGGTTGCAGAGACGTTTTCGCTTTGAAGATCTTGAACTTCCAATTTGTGATAGGTGTTTAATAATTTCAACGTTGTCGGAAGATAATAATTCATAAATTTTCGCAATTGCGGCTGTTTGGAGGGCTGTGCCTGCAAAGCACGCAGTATTTTGGTTGCGGTATCTTCAATTTCTTCGATTTTGTTTGACAGCGCTTCATCATCAATTTTCGCATTCGCTTCTTTGATTTGCGTGATGTATTGGGTGCCTTGTACGATGATGGCATCGACTTCGGGGTCCCCTGTTTTGGTCATGGGCACATCGCGGTAGACGACGGTTTCTTTTTTCGGCGCAAATTTTTCCGCAACAATAAAGACGACGACAGCGGCGATGATGGCAATGACAAAGTCTCTGATGCGATACATCGGCAGAAAAATGCTGCACAAAACCCAAACGACTGCCACGGCATAAAAGGGAATGGCTGAGCGCGTAATGATTTTTACTTCTTCTTTTTCGATTCCGAGTGCTTTTTTATCCATCTTTGTATCCTTTATTTTAAAAATCAATATGTGTCAAAACCTATTGTAAAATCTGTTTATATAAATGTGATATATACCTTTCTAATTATATATGATTTAGCAAAAAATAAAAAGATATATTACTATTTTTTCCATCTTTTACTTTCGCTTTACAAGCAGGCAACGGCTTTGTTGTGTTTATCGATGAAAATCTTTATAAAAAAGGCGAAAGTTACACAGTTGTTCTGACTTATTACAGTTCAAAAAAATTAGTTATCAAATAAAAAAATGCAAAGCGTTGCCGCTTTGCATAGAAACATTATTTCTTCGGTCGATTGTTGTATTGCTTTGCTTTATCCAACAAGGTCGAGTTGCTCTTTTTTTGCTTTTTCTTAAACTCCTTGGCGAGTTTAACATAATCCACCTCTGTGTTGTTGGTGTAGGTGTTTCGCACGCGAAGGGATTTGTTCATATAAATCAAAAACAATATGGGAATAGTCAGCGATTGCAACAGGCGCATAAAAAACGCAAAATCATAAGGAGATTTTGTGATGCTTGCACCGAGAAAATAGCTGACGATTAAGATGACGGCAGCAAGAGGGATAAAGATATTTACCAACTTGACGACGATGGGTTTTTCCATTGCCAGCAAAATAGCGATGGCAATAAAAGACAAAACAATCAGCACATATCCGAAAAATTCATAGGTGCGAAACACATCATAGGCCTGTGCGCCCTGTGCGGAAAAGTGAAAGCCTGTTTGTTTAAAATAGGGAAAATAGGACTGATACATGGAGATCATGTAGCCCACGGCGGTTGCCGCCAGTGCCACGGTAAAAAGCATCAGAATGCCATCAAAACCGCGGACATCTTTAGGGGGATTTTTTAACTTATTGATAATTGACATTTTCTACTCCAGGTTATAATTTGTAACATTCTAACATAGAATAATTAAAAAGGCAAAATATTAATCCATATTTTATTTTTCGATAAAACGGAAAATAAAATATGGCCGGATGCAATAAAATTCGATTTGAGAAAAACGGATTGGTCATAGCGACGAGAGAAAAACAAAAGGCAGCGAATAAAGAACGTGAAAGTTTTTTTGATAAACAAAATCGCTGTTCATCATATAGCCGAAAAAGCGGAAATTTGTGTACAATGTCCCGAAAAAATCAAACTCGGTTTTTTCGGGACAAGGATATTTATTCGAAAACCGTTACAAAAGGCGGCAGTTGCCGCCTTTTGTAACATGAAAAGCTTGGCGAAAGTTTAAAGATGAAGTCAACGCAGCGAGTGAGTAATGAAAGAGCCGGCAGCTGTTTATCGATTATTCAAACAACATATCTTCTCTTTGAAGTCTCTTCTTTTTCAGATAGATTCGACCAAATCCGTATCCGATTAAAAGCGCAAAACCCATTAAGAGGGACGCAATGAAAATATCGGCCGTCAATCGAAGGCGGAAATATTCGTATATTCTCAGAGCACTTAAGAAAAACTCCAGCAACATGAGCACAGCCAACAACAGCAAAATGCGATTGAGGTGTTGTATGCGGGAACGATTGTCGGAATAGAGGTCAAAGGCGCCTGTGTCGGTTTTCTTTCTGAAATAAACCCAACGAAAAACAGCTCCCACATATTCTGCGCCGGTTTCCTCGACAAATGAAATATAATCTTTACTGGCCTTGTGTTCGGGCGGATGGTTTAAAAGTTCCAATCGAAAGGCATATTCGCCCGGTGTGGTGTTTTCAAAAGTATATCTGCACAAGCCTACATCAATCAGTGCCAAACCTTTTGCTGCCATGTCGTTGAGCCACTGTTCTTCCTTATCAAAATTCCAGGCCCAAAACCATTTGCGAATCGTTGTTTTCATCGTTGTATTCCTCCTGAAATTCGCTCGCCGTTTGCAAGCAGTTCTTTTAAGCGCAACATTTCACCTTGCAAAATGCTATGCCCCAAATCGGTAATAACGTATTCCTTTTTGCGGCTGTCTTTGTCTTCGGGCAAAGCTTGAATCCAGTCTCTTTCAAGCATGGTACTCAGGGCACCATAGAGCGTGCCTGCGGCCAATTTTACTCTGCCGCCCGACATATCGTCGACATTTTGCATGATTCCGTATCCGTGCAACGGAGACAATAGTGATAGCAGAATGTAGTATACAGCTTCAGTCAGAGCAGGTACGGTGGTTGTCATAACATTCATCTCCTATTTAGATTGGCTACCGTTATAACGGGAGTCGATATAATTATAACGGTAGCCGATATATCTGTCAAGTAAAATATACAAAAAAATAAATGCAATTGATTTTGCAAATTGGAACAGCAAAAAAGCATGAGAGGCATAAGCCCTATGACAGAAGGGGAGAAGCCATATCGCGCGCGAATAGGGTGGTTATAATGAGAAAAAAATGAAAGAGGGCGATGTTTTTGGTATAATACGTCTTTGACGGCTTGGATAAAAAATGACAGGAAAGCTAAAATGAAAACATATTTACATAAAAACAAAAAAACAGTACGTTTATTGGTGCTTATTGCGGGGGCAATTTTAGTTGCAGCAGCGGCAGCGATGGTGTATCTATTTGCAGGAGCCAACCGCGCAGGTGCAGACAATGCCGCCTATGAAGCACTATTGCAAGGCGACATGAGAAAATTGTCTTTGTATGCAGGGTTCATGAAAGATAAAGACATGATAATTGAAGACAGCACCTTGTTGATGCGTGCCACGCAAGAAAAGAATAAAAAGGCGGCGGAAATTTTAATCAACGCCGGTGCTGACGGTGACAAACAAATCGGCGACAGCACGGCTTTTTTACAGGCTTTACGGACAAAACAATTTGAACTGGCCGAAATTTTTATTGCCGAAGGTAAAGTTGATGTCAACACAAAGCTGCAGGATAAACCATATTTGCTGTGGATGATGGACGAAAACAACCGAGAAGGCTGTATGTTTTTGTTGCAGCAGCCAAAGATTGATGCCCGCATCAACATCCAAGGAAAAAGCCCCGGTGTATATTTGTACACACAATCCGACCTAACAGCCCAGACGGCAAAAGCCTTTTGTGATCGGCTGCAGACAGATGAGGGTTTGAAGGAATATTTGAAAGATATTTACGTGCTTCGCTTCTTTGGCGGTGCTTATGGCATTGTTACCAATAACGATGTTGTGCCATACATTTTGGTCTGCGGCGGCGAAGGCGGCAAGAAAAACGTTTATTATCTCTTTGATGCGAAAAAGTTTGCGCGCTACATTGATTCTTCCCTCGCCTATGCATCAAAATATGTGTGTTATGCGATAGGCTATGGTCAAGAGGAGCCGGTCTATGTCAGCGGCATTGCGCAAGCAGAGTCCATGGGAGTCGATAAAATGAAAAATCTCGGAGAGTCGGTGAAGCGATACCTGGACAAAAACACACTTACCCTTGCAGGAACCGACAGCGGCAACATTGCTTCGGTGAGTACACTGCTGCAACTGGTGGACGCGTCTGCTTATGCAGTGGATGATTGTTTTGCGCTTGATGACGAGGTTTATGAAATTTTGATAGGCAATTATGTGCAAATTTCTACCGATGTTTCCGCTGAGGCGCTAAAGGACGTGCAAGTGGTGGAATATATGAGCGAAAAAGAGGCCACTGAGGCAGAAAAAGCGATTTTGTTTACCTTGCGCCTGTATCCGCTTTGGGTGAGCGAAGAAATAGATCATATTTATTTGGTGAAATCGGGCAGCATGAAACAAGCGGGGATCAATATCAACGGCGCCTTTACCAATGGAAGCGATTTGATTTTGACAAACAGCGGGACAAGTACGTTGATGATAACTACCTATGTGCATGAGTTTGCGCATTTTATTACAAAAGAAAACAATCGAGCGGCATTGGAGGACATCACAAAAGAGTATTCTGATTACGGGTATTATCTGCATTATAAAGGAGAATCGTTTTACGGGGTGGCCTGCAAAGACGCGCAGGGCAGGAAAAAAGAGTTTCTTTCCGTTTACGCAGAACTGAATGACAACGAAGCGCTGCGAAAAGACGGATTTGTGCGGCCCTACGGCGCATACAGCTCCTGGGAAGATTTTGCCGCCACGGCGGAGAGCATGTATAGCTTCATCGGCGCATCGTTTTTTCAAACCTACGCTGTGCAAAACGGATATGAGGGTATTGAAAAAAAATTCGATTATGTAAAAAGTGTTTATAATGAATATGCCGCAGCGAAAAAAATAACGCCCTTTATGACGGAGACATACTTTGAGCGCGTGGTGCATTATTTGCACCGATTCGGTTATGATGTGCCTATGCTGCGATAAATGGCGGTTGTTTAGCGAGATGGTATCTTATATAATAGAGATATAAAATATTAAAGAATGATTCTATGGAAAGCGACGGGGAAAAACGTGCAAAAATTTACCATTCATGAAAGTGAATGCGGTCAGCGAATTGACCGCTATATTTCTAAATATTTCAGACATCTTTCTTTTGGGAAAATACAAAAAATGCTCAGGGAAAAAGACATCAAAGTCAACGGGCGCAAAGTTAGCGGCGATTATCGATTGGAAGCCGGCGATGAAATCAGTGTTTTTTTGTATGAAAAAGCAGAGCCCGTTGCAAAAGACGCTACAACAGGCACCTTTATGCTTAAAGCCAAGCAGATTGTCTATGAGGACGAAGATATTCTCATTTACAATAAAGCCGCAAACCAACTTGCGCAATCCGCTCAAAGAGATGGAGAAGATATCACCGCGGGGTTGGTTAACTATTTAAGACATAAGGGCGAATATGACCCCGAAAAACAAAAAACCTTTTCTCCAGCATTTATCAATCGCCTGGATGCCAACACACAGGGGTTGATGTTTGGCGTTAAAAATTATTTGTCGGCGCGCACCTATTCCGCACTTGCCGGAGAGGGAAAAATCAAAAAATATTATACGGCGCTGCTGTGCGGCGTTGCTCCTGAAAAAAAGACGCACAAAGCTTATCACCTCAAGGACACAAAAACCAAAACGGCATGGATTGGCTCTCACCCACGACCGGGGGCAAAAGCCATTTCCACGACGGTGATGGATGTGGCGAGCAATCGAGATTTTCATCTCTGTAAAATATTGTTGGATACAGGCAAATTTCATCAAATCAGAGCGCATATGGCGTATTTAAATGCTCCTGTCGTGGGGGATGGCAAATACGGAAACGCCGCGATCAATGAAATTGTGCGCAGGCGGCACAACGTGGCGCATCAGCTGCTCATTGCCGACGAATTGGTCTTTGCTTTGGGAGATGAAATCAAACGAATCAAAATAGAAGTGCCCGAAAAATTTATGGAAGTTTTTACGGAAAGGCAATAGCATGGGATATTTTCACACGCGGGGGTTGAGGGGCAACACGCTGGAAGAGTTGATTAACTTGACCAACGCGGAATATTTAAAGCATCACTTGGCGGCGGTGCAAAAGGTGCCCACCCCCATTACGCCGACAGAAATCGACAAGGGAAGGGGCGTAATTACCTTGGGGTATTTTGAAAAAAAATCCACCGTGGACTATATCGGCAATGTTCAGGGGATTCCCGTTTGTTTTGATGCCAAAGAAACCTCGCTGAAGTCGCTTCCGATACAAAACATTCATGCCCACCAGATGGCATTTATGGAAAGTTTCAGAAAGCAGCAAGGGGTTGCATTTATTCTTGTTTATTTTTCCCATTACAATGAATCCTATCTCATCGATTTTGAAACCGTGAAAGACTATTACGACAATGCTGCGCAGGGCGGGCGCAAGAGCATTCCTTACAGCAGCATGAACAAGCGATACGAAATTAAGCGCGCGGGAGGATATTTGCTGCACTATCTTGAGGCGCTCAGTGCATACATGGAGGACAGAGAAAAATGAAAGAAGTGATGATTTACACCGACGGCGGCTGCAGAGGCAACGATTCGTCACAGGACAACATTGGCGCAATCGGCATTGTGTTGCTGTATAAAGGCAAGAAAAAAGAATACAGCGAAGTGTTTTATAATACAACAAACAATAAAATGGAGCTGACGGCGGTAATCAAAGCGCTGCAGATGCTCAAAGAGCCTTGCAAGGTAAAATTGCACAGCGATTCGGCCTATATTGTGGAAGCCTTCAATCAGGGCTGGGTGGATACATGGAAACAAAACGGCTGGCGCAGACCCAAAAACGAAGAGCTGAAAAACAGAGAATTGTGGCAGCTGTTGGATATATTGGTCAAGCGCCACGATGTGGAGTTTATCAAAGTCAAGGGACACAGCGATGATGTCTATAACAATCGATGTGATGAGTTGTTAAATTTGGCATTGAATGAAGCGCAGTAAGATGCGCTTTTTTTGCGACAAAAACAAGGGCGGGGGTTTTGAGATGCAGAAAGGAAATCTAA
>ENA-UOOM01002363-UOOM01002363.1-fermentation-metagenome-genome-assembly--contig:-NODE-2363-length-15719-cov-6.108146_pt1 | contig 15719 bp, 6 predicted proteins | sample MGYA00245781_ERZ724031 | MGnify/ENA primary metagenome ERZ724031 (study PRJEB28704, sample SAMN03018317) | fermentation metagenome | biome: anthropogenic terrestrial biome; feature: soil; material... | reverse complement strand
TCGGGAGATAAATAGAAATATTGATATCATAGAGGATAATACAAATCAGCTGATTCTGTTGATCACTCAATTACTGGATTTTAGAAAAATTGATAATGAGAATTTTACCATCAACCTACAACTTCAAAGTATCAATCATCTGCTCCGGGATGTTTTCTCAAAATTTGAATTGACTGCTTCTCGAAAAGATAAGGTAATGAGATTGCAATTACCGGAAGATGAATACGAAATACCTGTGGATAAAGATGGAATAATAAAGATCCTAAATAACTTATTTCTCAATGCCATTAAGTATTCAGATCACGAAATAACAGCTATGTTGACAGAAATAAATTCCGATAAAATTGCAATAAAGGTTTTTAATGATGGAGCTGCTATCCCATCTGACAAAAAAGAAAAAATATTTGAAGCCTTTTATCAATTAGATACAGCCAAATCTTCTCCTTCCAGTTCCGGAATCGGATTGTCACTTTCCAGAGCAATTGCCCGACTCCATAACGGAGAGCTTTATCTTGATGCTGATGCAGAGAATATAAACTGTTTTGTGCTTGAATTACCTACAACACAGGAAAAACAAATGTGGATCAGTGATAAGACCGTGAATTATGATCCGCAGGACGATGTCGGAGAGTATAACCAAGAGAAAGAAAATATACCCACTATCCTTTTTGTCGAAGACAATGAAGATGTGCTCTCTTTTGTGTCAGAAAAACTCCGGAAGTCTGATTTTACAGTATTAAAATCATCCAATGGTCGGGAGGCGGTTAAGATACTGGAGGAAAATATTATTGATATTATTATTAGTGATGTCATGATGCCTGAGATGGATGGACTTGAATTATGTATCTATATTAAAAATACTTTCGAATATTGTCATATACCTGTAATTTTATTGACTGCAAAAAATGACATAGACAGTAAAATTGAGGGATTGACAGCAGGTGCCGATGTATATATAGAAAAACCATTTTCATACGGGTATCTGGTAGCTCAAATCCATACCCTGTTGAACAATAGAACAAGAGAAAGAAAAGCATTTCTTCAAAGGCCATCATTGCCAGTTCAACAAACAGGAATGAATAAAGCCGATGAAGAATTTTTGGAAAAAGTAGTGGCGATCATAATTGGTAATATAACAGACCCCGATTTTGGTGTCGAAAAGCTGTCGGAATTGGTGTTTATGAGCCGTTCAAATTTGCACCGGAAGATAAAAGCCTTAACAGATCTTACTCCTACGGATTTTATACGTCTAATAAGATTGAAAAAGGCTGCGGAACTTATTTACGAGAGAAAATACCGGGTGAATGAAGTATGTTATTTGGTGGGGATCAATTCACCTTCTTATTTTAATAAATTATTTCAAAAACAATTTAATATGACTCCTAAAGAGTATAGAAACATGAATTGATCCTGTTTGATTGGATGGATGTCCCTATTAGTTTTAACAATCAGTCTATTAGATGTGTTAATGCAACGAAATTGATGTTTTTCGCTACCAATGTATTCATCTTTAAAATGAGATGTACATACTTTTGTTTTGTTAATTTGATTTAAGAATAGGATTTTGCCTTATTTCGATATAGCATTTTATAGACTTGAGTAATTTAGCATTAAGATCATGGATCGCTTTTTAACAAACTAATCCTTTTTAATAATCTAAAATAAATGAAACAGAATTTATTATTCATTACTTTTCTTGCTTCCTGGATAATGTTCACGGGTTGTTCGGGAAACGAAGAACTCACCGTAAATCGTTGGACTATAAAATACGATGCAGCAACGAGCGCCATTGATATTCTTAGAGATGACAGACTAATTTATGCTGATCTGTATGCTACGTATAAGCTCTCGGATACCCTCCTTTCAAGTAAAGCGTATACTCATGTCAAGGTAAATACAAAGAACATTTCTGATGGTTTTGGTCTAGGATTTTTGTATCAAGTGGTTTATTCGTCAAAAGAAGAAATTCCCGGCTTGGTACACTCTTTCTATTTATATCCTGAAAAGGATTTTGTTCTTACGGATTTCGAGTTGAAGGACGATGCCGGGGTAAGTACAAACTATATGGCACCGGTTAATCTTCAAAGTATGGCAGGAGTGATTGAAGATGGAGAAAATAACCGGGCTCTCTTTATTCCTTTCGATAATGATAAATGGATACGTTATCAGTCACATCCGATGAACTTTCAACAGTTAACAAGTTATGAGGTGACTGCCATTTTTGATAATGAGAAACGAAATGGAATAGTGGTTGGTTCAGTGGAACATGATCATTGGAAGACAGGAATTGACTTGTTTGCGGAAGAAAATCAGTTGTCTTCATTGACCTGCTATGGAGGCGTTGCCAACGAAACGACAAGGGATGTAAAGCCTCATGGATATCTAAGCGGAAAATCTGTTAAATCACCTAAGGTTTTCCTCGGATATTTTGAGGACTGGCGGACAGGACTTGAAACTTATGCTAATGCAAATGCGGTAGTTACCCCTCCTCGCAAATGGGAACATTCTGTGCCGTTTGGGTGGAATAGTTGGGGAATATTGCAGTTCGATTTAACTTATCAAAAAGCATTACAAGTTTCAGATTTTTTTAAGGATAATCTGCAGAATAATAATTTCAGGAATGCCGATGGGCTTGTGTATGTAGGACTCGATTCTGGTTGGAATCGTTTCTCCGAAAAAGAGTTGCAGGAATATGCCAGTCAATGTGCCGAGAATGGACAGGTTGCGGGAATCTACTGGACTCCTTTTACAGATTGGGCCAAAAATCCTGACCGGGTATTTAGCGCTGCATCTGAATATACCTATAAAGATGTATATCTGTATGCCAATGGTAAACCGCAGGAGCTTGACGGGGCTTATGCATTGGATCCTACTCATCCTGCAGTGGAGGCTGCCATGAAAGAGACATCAGATCTGTTTCGGCGTACCGGATTTAAGTATGTAAAGATGGACTTTATGACACATGGAGCCATGGAAGCGGACAAATGGTACAATAAAAGTATAACGACAGGAATACAGGGATATAACTATGGCATGGAGCTCCTGGATAAATACTTCTCTGATATGTATATTAATTTATCTATTTCACCCATTTTCCCGGCCCAGTATGCACAATCGCGACGCATAGCATGCGATGCATGGAATAAGATAAAAGATACTGAATACACAATGAATGCTTTATCTTACGGCTGGTGGCAGGATCGAATCTACAGTTTCAATGATCCGGACCATGTCGTATTGAAAGATGCCGCCGAAGGGGAGAACAGGGCAAGGGTCACATCTGCTGTCATAGCCGGAATGTTCATTCTTGGAGACGATTACAGTGAGCAAGGGGACAAAGAGGCTAAAGAGAGAACTTTAAAATATATAACAAATCAACAAGTCAACTCTCTAGCAGACGGTCGCGCTTTCAGGCCTGTTGAAGGGAATGGGGAAAAATCCGAAAGTGTTTTTTATAGAGTAAACGAAGATGGAACATCTGATGTTGCATTCTTCAATTATTCAGAGGCAGACATGCTACTACATATTCCGCTGGAGCGGCTAGGATTGTCTGGTGATAATGAGTATATAGCGAAGGAGTTATGGAGAGGTGCGGAAATGCCGGTGCAAAAACAGTTAGAGATTACGATACCAGCAAGAGATGTATTACTATTTAAATTTAATTTGTCAAATTATTAAACCTAAGAAAAGAATTATGAAAAGTGGAAAATTAATTTACTTGATTTTCGCATTACTTTGCAGCATTAACTTGGTGGCTCAGAAAATGGAAGTCACAGGCAAAGTGATAGATGAGATATCCAATCCGATTATTGGAGCTAGTGTTCTGGAAAAAGGGACAATCAATGGTACGGTGAGCGATATAAATGGAAATTTCACTTTGAGTGTGGAAAAGAACAGTATCCTTAGTGTTTCCTATATCGGATATATAACCAGGGAAATAGAGATTACGGAAGGAGGGTCTTTGGAGGTAGTCTTACGGGAAGATACGGAAGTATTGGATGAGGTTATTATCGTGGGGACCTCAATCAGGAAAAGCGATCTTACCGGAGCCGTTTCGAGCGTGAGTGCGGAAGTCTTAGCCGAAAAACCTGTTACCAATATAAACCAGGCCCTTCAGGGACGGGTAGCAGGTGTTTTTATATCAAATGGAGCTAGGCCGAGTGACGATTCGCAGATCAAAATTCGGGGTATTAATACAATTAATGGCTCAACAGACCCAATTTACGTGGTTGACGGGATGGTGATGGATAATGCATATGCTGGGTTCAATGCTGTAAATCTAAATGATGTAGCTTCCATTGAAGTACTGAAGGATGCTTCGGCTACTGCATTGTATGGATCCCGTGGTTCTAATGGAGTTGTTCTCATTACTACCAAAAAAGGAAAAAGAGGCGAAGGAAAGGTTACCTATGACGGCTGGGTAGGTATCCAGAACTATGCGAAGGTGCCAAAAACAATGGATACACAACAATTATTCGAGTTAAGAAAAGAAGCCTATGTCAACGGTTATATACAAACAAATCCGAACGGAAATGTGGAGGAGTTTATTGAAAAAGAGGTTTTGGGTTCCAATCGGGTTTTCGCCGATTACGAGTTCGAATCCTATCAGAATAACCACAATTATAACTGGTTGGATGAAGTAAGTCGTACAGGAGTCCAGCAGAATCATCTCTTAAGTTTTTCAAATGCTTCGGATCGTGGTGCTTTTTATCTCAGTTTCGGATATTCGGATAACAAGGGATTGATAAAGAAAACGGGTCAGGAAAAATATTCCGGCCGCATCAATGTCGATCAGAATATAAAACCTTGGTTAAAAGTAGGGACAAACTCTTCATTTACCCGTACGATGAACTCGATTGTCAGCGACGGGGTAATGAATCGTGCCCGGAATGCCAATCCCATGCTGCCTATATCAGATGAGATTCAGACATTAAACTGGCAGGGAATATTCGATCAGAATAATTTTAATCCGATACGCTCATTACGTATAGACAATGATTTGGTATACAGCAGATTTATGAGTTCTAACTTTGTTGAAATAAGTTTCCTGGATAATTTTAGTTTTCGGAGTACTTTTTCTCTTGACTATGCGTTGAAACAACAAAATGAGTATATCCCGAATGATATTTATGAAGCTGAACGCTATGGAACACAGGGACAGGCTACAGATAACCGGGATGAGCGGTTGGTTTGGCAATGGGATAATACCGTATCTTACGATAAAGTTATTGATGAACATCGTATAAATGCTCTGATAGGAACCAGTGCCACACAAACGAATGGTAGCTGGCTTAACGCTTCTGCACAAGGTTTTGGATCGAATCTGTTTTCCTATCATAGTTTGAATTCAGGTTATAAAAAAGACCAACGAGGATTATCATCTAGCTGGTGGAAATCGACGTTACTTTCTTATATCCTGCGTGCCAACTACGGTTACGATGGTAGATATTTACTGACAGCAACTGCACGATACGACGGTTCTTCAAAATTTGCCAAAGGACATCGATGGGGAATTTTTCCTTCACTGTCTGCTGCATGGAATATAACTGAAGAGGAATTTATGGAGTCACAGGATCTCTTTGATCAATTAAAGTTCCGTGCAGGATTCGGTGTGGTAGGTAATCAGAATATCTCCGATTTTGCATATTTGTCACTTTATCATACCAACTATACCGGTACTTCTGATACGGGGTACACCTATTCATTTGTATCCGATGGACGGAGAGGTACGGAAAACATAAGCTGGGAAAAACAACGTCAATGGAATATTGGTCTTGATATGACAGCATTGAACAATCGTGCCAATTTCAGTGTGGATGCTTTTATGATTAAGAACAAAGACTTGTTGATGAGTCACTCATTACCCACCACGTCAGGATATACCTATACGATCGAAAATATCGGGGCTATAGAAAATAAGGGGATCGAATTTTCTTTAGGAGCTACCTTGATACAAACCAGGGATTTTGAATGGAATCTTTCTGGGACAATGTCTCTCGATAAAAATAAAGTCACGCAACTGTACGGTAATGCAGATGTGGTCTATAATGTAGATGGTGATCGCAATATCCAGAAAGAAGGAAACCTTTTTCTCGGAGAATCAAGAAATACGATCTATATCTGGCGTACGGGGGGGATTGCCCAGACAGTGGATATGGAACGTTTGAATAAGATTAACTGGCAGGGCTACAATGTAAATCCGGGTGATCTGTATCCGTTGGATGTTAATGATGATGGTCAGATCGATCAGAATGACCGTGTGGTAGTAGGTTCAACCGATCCTAAATTCTATGGAGGTTTTGCTACTGATTTTACCTGGAAGGGGCTCTCCTTAAATGCTGTATTCAATTATTCATATGGAGCAAGACGGTTAAGCCCGTACTATGAATCATTGATTGGAAGTAAAGGTAGCAGCAATGCTTCTATCGATTTACAGGATCGATGGGCTCCCAATAATACAATGGCCGAATTACCTCGTGTTTTGGCCGGTTTCGACTATAATCACTACGGAGCGCATCAGATGGATTTTAGTGTACAGGATGCCTCTTACCTAAGGCTATCGGTACTTACCCTTTCGTATAACCTTCCTCAATCTGTTTTAAGCAAATTGAACGTAAGCAATCTCCGCATATACACTACCGGATCGAATCTTTTCTGTTTGACCAAATACAAAGGTTATGATCCGGAGACAGGCGATTGGTATCCTCCAACTAAAATGTATGTGGTGGGAGTGAATTTTAGTTTTTAAAATATTAAAATAAATAATCATATGAAAACATTAAGAAACAAAATATTGGCTTATACAATAATCTCTTTTATCCTTATAGGAGGTTCTTGCACCGACTTTTTAGATGTCCAGCCTACAGGTTCTTTAACAGAAGAGCAGGTCTTTGAGAAAATTGAGAATGTAGAACCTTTGGTTTTGGGACTTTATAATAGCTTTAGGGGTGTCAGGCAAGGCCGGAACGGGTTGATGCCAAACCTGGGTCTGGATGAATCGCAACAAGGTAATTATCAACTCTTGTCTTCAGGAGATCAGGCCGGTCTCGATAAATTCAATGGCCAGTTGAACCCCACTTCAACCCAGGTTGCAGCAATCTGGAATAACAGATGGCCTGCAGTCACTGCAGCAGCGAAAGCAGTTTATGCATTAGGCTTGACCAAAGAGGATCCTGAGTATGCCCGACAATTGTTAGGAGAGGCTTCATTTATCAGGGGAATGTTGATGTATGAGTTGAGTATGTATTGGGGCGAAATTCCTATCATAGATATTGCCCGTACTCAGGAACTGGGATTAGGCAGACAACCTCTTAAAGATGTTTGGAAATTTATTATCAATGATTTTCAGGTGGCGGCTAATAATTTACCGGAACAATATTCTAATGAGCCTCATCGTGCCACTTCAGGAGCTGCATGGGCAATGCTCGGACGAGCATATATGTCGGCACCGGAAGAGACCGGCTTACGGGATTTTGTCAAGGCAGAAGAAGCTTTCCGGCAAATTCTGGACAAATACCAGTTACTTTCCAACTATGAAGATCTTTTTAAATATGATAATCCGAATACTGTAGAATCTATTTTTGAACTGCAATTCAATAATGTATGGCCTGACTGTAATTATTGGCAGTTTGACACGGGATCACGGGCTGTAGACTCATGGTTTAGCCAAGGTTGTTCTTTCTCCGGTTATGATTTCCTTGTTCCCACGCCTTTTACTTATAAAACGATAGAAGAAGGAGGAATATGGGAAGATGGAGATACACGTAAAGAGGCCTCTTTGCGGTATGATTTTACCTATTATACAAACAGGTACTCGGCAGACGGTTCATTTGAAAATGTTACTCCGGATTTATCGAAGACACAGTGGACGGGTACAACGGATGAATTGGACCCGCATATCAAAAAATTTGAAGATTTCCGTACTGATATTCTGTCAGGCTTGGGTATCAACAATATGTGGAACTCAGGAAAGAACTTTGCTGTTATCCGGTATGCAGATGTTATTTTACTCCATGCGGAATGTCTCAATGAATTAGGACAAACAGCCCAGGCGGTTACAATTGTCAATGATAAGATCCGTACACGGGCCTGGGGCGGCACTCTTCCTGCTGATAAACAATGGTCTACAGGAATGTCACAGCAGGAATTTCGTGACAACATGCTGGACGAACGGTTACGCGAATTATGTTTTGAAGGGTGGCGCCGTTCCGACTTAATTCGTACAGGTAATTTTGTGAAGTTGGTAAAAGAAAGGAATCGTTGGGCAAATGAATCAGGTACCATTCAGGAGTTCCATACACGCTATCCTATTCCTGATACAGAGATAAAGACAAATGACTTTTTTAGTCCGGAAGATCAGAATCCGGGATATCCTCAATGAATAAATATTTCCGGCAACACCGAAAACTTCTCCGGTGTTGCCTATTTCCTGCATTATGAGATTGTATAAAGTTTTCGGTATTTCTTGTATTGTTTTTTCTTTATTTGTTGGTTGCTCCTCACCTCAAACCTTAGAACTCTGGTATACACAGCCTGCAGAAAAGTGGTTGGAATCTTTACCCATAGGTAATGGCCGATTAGGCGCTATGATTTATGGGGGAGTGGAGAGAGAGGTGATTGCCTTGAATGAGTCAAGTATATGGTCGGGTGAGCATAATCCGGACCAGGAGATCCCGTTTGGTAAGGAAAAATTATCTGATTTACGAAAACTTTTTTTTGAGGGAAAACTTGAAGAGGGAAATCAGATTGCGGGAGAATATCTGAAGGGTAATCAAAGTGCTTTCGGAACACATTTACCTATAGGCGAGATGATCATTGAACCGTATCATCCTGAGGGAGAGATTACGAAATACAGGCGTAGCCTGAATTTGGAGGATGCTATCGAAAGAGTTGACTACAGGATCGGGCGGGTATCCTATTCCCGGGAATATCTGGCATCCAATCCTGATGATGTGCTGGTGTTCCGTTTGACCTCTGATAAACCGGGAAGTGTATCTTTCGAATTAAAACTCGACTTGCTCAGAAATGCTGAAGTCAGGGTCGAAAACAATAAACTATTCATTGACGGAGATGCACTTTTCCCAAGAAAGGGTAGGGGTGGTGTCTTATTCAATGGATGCATATCTTTACAGGCAACCAACGGTAAAATCACAGCTACAGAGAACTCACTGATCGTTGAAAATGCTGACAATGCTACAATTATCGTTGATTTCCGTACTAATTATAAAGATGAAGAGTACAAGCAGCGTTGTGAATCTACCATTACACAAGCAGAAGGCAAAGATTTTAGTTTGATTAAAGAGAATCATCTTGCCGATTACAAGCCTCTTTTTGATAGAGTGTCCTTATCGCTCGGGGAAAGTAACAACAACCATTTGCCCACCGATAAACGCCTTGAAAGCATCAGAGCAGGATTTCCCGATACCGGTTTCGATGCGTTATTGTTTCAATATGGACGCTATCTGACTATCGCATCATCACGAGAAAATTCTCCATTGCCGATTGCATTACAGGGATTCTTCAATGATAACCTTGCATGTAATATGGGGTGGACGAACGACTATCATCTCGATATAAACACCCAGCAGAATTATTGGCTGACCAATATCGGAAATCTGGCCGAATGTAATTATCCGTTGTTCTCCTACATCGAAGATTTGTCGGTTCACGGGGCAAAGACGGCAGAAAAAATATATGGATGCGAGGGATGGACTGCACATACTACAGCAAATATCTGGGGGTATACTGCTCCATCGGGAAGTATTCTGTGGGGGCTTTTTCCTACAGCCGGGACTTGGCTGGCTACCCATCTCTGGAGTCATTACGAATATACCCGGGACAAGGAATTTCTCAGGAACAGGGCTTATCCTCTGATGAAAGGAAGTGCCAAGTTTCTACTTGATTTTTTGGTAGAAGATCCGAATACCGGCTACCTGGTTACCGGTCCGGGTATTTCTCCTGAAAACTCGTTCCTGTATAATGGTGATGAATTGTGTGCGTCGATGATGCCGACCTGCGACCGGGTATTGACCTACGAGATTTTTAGTAACTGCATAAAATCTTCTGAAATATTAGGGATGGATAATCTCTTTGCCGACTCACTCAGAGAAGCTTTGACCCTGCTACCCCCTATCCGGTTGCGTGAAAACGGAGGTGTCCGTGAATGGATGGAAGACTATGAAGAGGCACATCCCAATCACAGGCATACTACCCATCTGTTGGCACTTTATCCGTATTCACAGATATCATTGGATAAAACTCCGGGTTTGGCGGCAGGAGCCCGGAAAACTATTGAAGACAGGTTGGCTGCCGATGGATGGGAGGATACGGAATGGAGCCGTGCGAATATGATCTGTTTCTATGCCCGTTTAAAAGATGCACAAATGGCGTATGAGAGTGTCCGAATGTTTGAGCAGAATTTTCTGGCAGATAACTTATTGAGTATTTCTCCGGCAGGTATAGCCGGGGCAGAATCGGATATCTATGCATTTGATGGAAACACTGCCACTGCAGCCGGTATTGCAGAAATGCTGATACAAGATCATGAAGGTTATATAGAATTTTTTCCCTGTTTGCCTGATCAATGGAAAAGCGGTAGTTTCAGGGGCCTATGTGTCAGGGGTGGACTTGAAGTGGACTTGGATTGGAAAGACGGCATGTTACGTGCAGCTACGCTAAAATCTACTACGGAATACACTTTTCGTATAAAAATGGATGATTTAAACGGAGTTAAGTTTTTAATTAACGGAAAAAACGAACAACCTGAAGAGGAAAAAGAAGGTTTGCTCAGTTTTTCTTTAAATAAAGATGATAAATTAATAATATCCTATTGAATTTCTTATACTAATCTGATTGGCATGCTGATATGGTTATACTTAGAAGGATAAGACCCGGTAATAAATCATATAAAATCTTACATTATGTCCCTATCAACTAAACAATATACAATAATAAAAAGTCTGGTTCTTTTCATAATAGTCTTATTCGGACAAAATAGTTTTCCTGTTTTCTCTGCACCAGCTGATATTGAAATAAGTTATGGTAATTGGAATATTGTGTATGATGAAAATACAGGAACCCTTACTTATCGGAAGGATGGGAAATCGATCTTAAACGGTGTTTTTATACAAGCTAAAAGCAACAATGATATCCTGGAAAGTTCAGATTATAAGTCTCTCACATTGTCAGATAAAGATATAAATGATGATTTCGGTAGTGGCAAAAAATATACGATCTCTTTTTCCGGTGTATCAGGTCAGCCGGATCTGGAACAGATTTTCTATTTTTACGATTCAAAAGATTATTTCTTAACCGAAGCTTATATTCAATCAACTGCAACTATCTCGAGTAATTATATTGCCCCGGTAGTTACCCGAACCCGCAGTTCTTTTTTGCCGAGTAGCTCCAGTAACAGGGTGTTGACCATTCCCTTCGATAACGACGATTTTATCAGGTATGGATCGTATCCTTTGACAACAGATTCAGTGTCATTTGAAGTTACTGCCATCTTTAACGGAGAACAACGTAACGGAATGGTTATTGGCTCAATAGAACATACGACCTGGAAGACAGGGATTCGTTTTTCGACTTCAGATAATCAAAATATCGATTATCTGGCATGTTTTGGGGGTATTACTCATCGATTAACGCGGGATATCAATAATTCAACACAAAAGCAACATGGGAGCATTTCCGGCACCTCTTTGAAATCACCTAAAATATTGGTAGGTTATTTTGATGATTGGCGTAAAGGGTTGGAGCAGTTTGGAAATGTCAATGCAATTATAGCTCCTCCCCGTAGTTGGGATAAAGGAACACCATTCGGTTGGAACAGTTGGAGTGGAATGGAGACCCATGTAAATTATGAAGGAGTGATAGATGTCTCCGATTTCATAAAAAATGAATTGAAAACCAGAGGATTCGATAACGATGTTGTGGTTATAGGTTTAGATTCGTGGTGGGATATGAATTTCACCGACCAGCAGTTGATCAATTTTGTCAAACATTGTAATAATAATGGTCAGGAAGCTGGTATTTATTTTACACCTTTTTCCGAATGGGCGTTTGATGGTGAACGTATTGTGCCCGGAACAAACGGACGATATAGGTTTAAGGATATTTATCTGTATTCCAATGGGACACCTATTGAAATAGAGTCAAGGGCATTGGATCCCACTCATCCCGGCACGATTACTTATATAGAATACCAAATCAATCGGTTTAAGTCATGGGGATATAAATATATTAAATTGGACTTTATCAATAATGGTACTCTTGAAGCAGACTTTTTTTATGAATCCGGCATAACGACCGGAGTACAGGCATATAACTTTGGAATGCAGAAGTTGGTGGATGCATGTGGTGACGATATTTTCCTGGCATTGTCTATTGCTCCCACTTTCCCCGCTCAATATGGCCATTCCAAACGGATCAGCTGTGATACATGGGGGCAGATGTCCGAGCATGCATCGCATACGGGATATATGTTGAATAGCCTCAGTTTTGGATGGTGGTTGGATAGGGTATATGCGTTCAATGATCCTGACCACCTGGTATTACATGACCGTGAATCAAGAAACCTTTACAAGGAAGAAGAGAATCGCTCCAGAATAACCTCGGGTGTTATCACGGGATTATATATGCTGGGAGATAACATGAGCTTAAAAGGCACCTATCAGGGTACACAGGAGATTAGGAATCGTATTCTTCAGGTAGCCTCCAATGAAGATATTAATTCCATCGCAAAAATCGGAAAATCTTTTTACCCCGTTGAAGGGTATACGGCAGATGAATATGACAGGTCGGAGAAATTTTTTATACTGCATCATGAAAATCAAGTATACCTGGCTATTTTTAATTTTAGTAATAATACGACACTCACCGATGATATACCATTGAATCGATTGGGCGCATCTGCTGATGCAGTATTGGGAGTTAAGGAGCTTTGGACAGGAACCTCTTTGACACTCCAAAATAATAGGATTGAATATTCAGTTCCACCTCAGGATGTCAGGGTTTACAGGATAGATACGAATATTGAATTTGAAACAGAACCGAAAATCGTAGAACAACCGGAATCATCAGAAGTATTTGTGGGCAATTCAGTAACGTTCTCAGTTGAAGCTACCGGTGGCAGTCTGTCGTATCAATGGTATAAAGATGATAATTTGATCGCAAATTCAAACTTAAATAGCTTGACAATCAGTAATTTGTTGTTATCGGATGCCGGTAATTACCACTGTGTCGTGTCAAACTCTGCCGGTTCGGTAAAAAGTAATGAGGCTGTACTAAAGGTGCTTACTGATGAGATAAAAATCAGGGATGTGAAAATCAATAATGTGTTTTGGGATATTGCAGAACCATTCATTTTATGCGGTACCAATAGTATCGATATTGAAATAACAACAGAACATCCGGATGCTACAATAATTTTTAATGATGAGATTGTTGAAAACAAGATTATTAGGCAGAACATTGACCGGATGGGAAGAACAAAAATAAAATTTGATATACAGTCTGCAGATAATGCGGAAATGAAGAGGTCCTACGAAATCACAATTGATAGGTTATTTGAGTTTGACGATCTGATTGCTGTTAAATGGAACAATACCCTGATTGCCAATAATAATCATACAACGAATGGGGGATATAAATTTAAAAGTTATAAGTGGTTCAAAAATAACATTTTGATTGGAACCAATCCGAGTTATTCAGCCGGTCCACGGAGAGATATGTTACTGGATGAAAATGCACTCTATTATTTGGAAGTGACAACGAACAGTGATGAAGTATTGCGCACATGTGAATCGACAATTACATTTTCACCGCAAGAACAGATCAGGATATATCCAAATTCGCTGCCTACAAATGGAAGTGTTACAGTCGATATACCTCAGGATGACCCTCAGATGAAAAATGCAGTAATTGAAGTATATACCAGCAGTGGTATGTATATAGGCCGGCAAAGAGTAAAAGGGCAATATACTACTGTCTCTTTGTTTCGAAGTCCGGGGATGTATATTATTAATGTGACAGCAACAGATTTTTTGGAAAGTAAGAAAATAATCGTCAGATAAAACTTGAATAATAATATGATGTTAAAGAAAACAACAATAATAGTTTTTTGCTTATTATCTGTGATGATAGTCTATTCGCAGGAAAGACATGAAATATCTGTGTCGGTAGCCGGCGGACTATCGACAATAAATTATAGTCCCAATGTCGGACAATCCAAAGATAAAATTGGTAGTACGATCGGGTTTGGGTATAATTATAAAATAACAAATTATTGGAGTATCGGCTCGGGGGTTGAAATGTTGATTTCCAGATCAGAATATAGCATGGAAAATTTCTCAGATTCTTATGCTGCATATGACGGTGAGGATGATTTCACATTTCATACAACAGTAAAAGAGTATAGTGAAAGTCAAAACATATCCTATTTGAATATTCCTTTTGTTGTGATGTTTCAGCGACCGATAGCCGGTAAAAATAGTTTTTTTGCCTCTGTCGGATTTAAATTCGGTGTTCCTGTTGTGCAACGGGTAGATGTTAGCGCGTTGTTCAATAATTACGGGTATTATCCTAAATGGGAAAATCCCATTAAAGATAATCCATATTTCATGGGATTTGGGGATTTTGGGAGTGAAAATGTAAAAGGTAATCTGGAAGTCAAAACATTGTATTTATTGTCTGTAGAGAGTGGAATGAAATGGATTTTAGGTAATAAACTGAATTTATATAGTGGAATCTATTGTGACTATGGATTGAATAATATCCAAAAAGCTTCTGATAAACGAATGATTCAATATAATAATATGGAACCTTCTGAGTATATACATAATAGTGTGATTAATTCTTCTTATTCAACTGATGATGATATTACTCAAGCTTTAGTGGATGTTACCCGCATTATTTCTGTCGGGGTAAAGCTTAGATTGGCATTAGATTTATAATAACTGCGCTAACAAAGTTTTAAAAGTAATTAGAAAATGTAGTGTACACACTTCAGTTTGGTCAGTATCTAATAAATATAAATAGTTCAATTCAAAATAACGTTTGTCAAAATATAAATCACTCAACAATGAAATCTATTAATTTACTTACTAACATTCTATTTGTCTTATTACCATTCTCTTTTTCTTTTGGTCAAAGTGTTACAATCCCGATAGAGACAGAGAATGTAGCCATAGTTTTGAAAACCGATGGGAACAATCGTTTAAAGATTGTTTATTTCGGAAAGTCTTTGTCGAACATAAATGAATATGAACAGACGGGAGAAGTCTTTAATTTTCGATCTGAAGGCGCAAGCTCCAATAATAACGCTTATGCGGTTGCCGGGATCGACAATAACTTTACAGAGCCTGCCATCGCAGTGGTACATGTGGATGGTAACAACTCGCTGGATCTGCTGTATGAGAGTCATTCGACTTCGAAAACATCTGACGGGGCTACGCTTACTGTTGTTACGCTCAAAGATCCTGTTTATCCTTTCTTTGTCGATCTGTATTATAAAGCATGGCAAGATAAGGATGTGATTGAGCAATGGAGCGTGATCAGGCATACTGAAAAAGGGAATGTAGTGCTTGGCAAGTATGCATCGGCGAACCTTTATCTGTACAACAAAGACTATTATCTGACCAGCTACAACGGTTCATGGGCCAAAGAGATGCAACCGGTGGTGACCCCGCTGCGTCAGGGGATGCATACGATAGAAAGCC
>ENA-UOOM01002361-UOOM01002361.1-fermentation-metagenome-genome-assembly--contig:-NODE-2361-length-15729-cov-14.225852_pt1 | contig 15729 bp, 13 predicted proteins | sample MGYA00245781_ERZ724031 | MGnify/ENA primary metagenome ERZ724031 (study PRJEB28704, sample SAMN03018317) | fermentation metagenome | biome: anthropogenic terrestrial biome; feature: soil... | reverse complement strand
TCTTTCTTATGCCCTCCTTTCAGGTTCGTTGTCCAATATGTATGGTACTCCTACATACGGAAGGAGGAAGCGGTGGTAGCACAACCTTTACTTTCCTCACCGCGATACGCTATAATTCTTGCATTCGGCATGAAGGAGGGAAGCGCGATGAAGGCAAGGCTGCTGTGGCTGTTTGTGCTGGTTTGCGCTTTCCTGCTGGCGCTGGGGTTGATGGTGGTGGCGGAGGGGCCGATGGAGGCCGACCTGCCGCCCTATCGGCCGGCCTATGCTGTGCCGGGGCCGGTGATGTGGCTGCCCGCCGAAGCCAAGGCAGAGCAGGCTATGCCCAGCCGCGCCTTGCCGCAGGAGGCGGGGGAATGCCCCCCGCAGCCACGGACGCATGATCAACGGGTAGAAATGCCCGTCTTGCTGCCCTACCGATTGATTGCCTACCATGCCTTTCATCTGTCGGACGAAGCCGGGTAAATGTTTCCCGCATCCACCCCATTATGTGAATGAAGAGAGGAAACGAACATGGCAAAGCCCGTGAAACAAACCAAAAAACCCATGAACAGCAAGGCCGTCGCCGCCGTTACATTGGTGGTGCTGCTGGCGCTGACGCTGGCCGCCGCCTTCATCGGCGTGCGCGGCATGAATCTGGATAACCAGGGCCTGTACAAGCTGCTGGCCTGGATCCCCACCCCGTCGCAGAGCAGCACTTGGCGCCAGGCGCTGGTGCCGGGCGCGGACCTGGGGGAGAACCTGGTGCAGACCTATACCGCGGCCCCTGTGGCTGAGGGCGGCGAGGTGACCGAGGAGCAACTGAAGCAAACCGTCAGCCTGCTTGGCAAGCGTCTGGCCTTTGGCGGCTGGAACAGCGCGCAGGCCGAGGTCATCGAAGGCAACAAGATTCGCCTCACCCTGCCGCTGGATGGCACCCACGACCACGCCTTTGAGATGATGGCCCAGCGGGGCGACTTCGCCTTTGCCGCGCCCGACGGAACACCCTTCCTCACCTGGGAGCATGTGAAGCAGGCCAACTACGGCCTCAACCCGCAGGACGGCAGTTATGCCATCGGCTTCCTGCTGGATAATGAAGGCAAGCAGATTTTCGCCGACAAGACGGCCGAGCTGATTGGCCAGAGCATGCAGCTGATGATTGACGGCACGGCGGTGGCCAACCCCGGCATCAACCAGGCGCTGACCGAAGGCCAGGCCTCGCTGCCCGGCTTTAACCACGAAAATTCCGTGGCCTATGCCTCCATGATGCAGTATGGCCCGCTGCCCCTGGTGCTCACCCATGAGAGCAACGAGAACGGCGCGCCGCTGTTTGGCGCCAAGGTGCAAAACACCGTCATTTGGGCGCTGGCCGCCGTGGTGCTGCTGATTAGCCTGTACTTCCTGTTGACCTATCGGTTGGGCGGCCTGATTGCCGTGTGGCTGATGGGCATTCAGCTGGTGGCGACCTACTTCCTGGCGGCGCTGGTGCGCAGCGGGTTCACCGTGGCGACGCTGCTGGCCGTGTGGGGCAGCTTTGGCCTGCTGGTGTACGCCCTGCTGCTGCTCTACCGCAGCATGAAGAGCGACCTGGACCGTGGCCGCGCCATCCGCCAGTCGGTCAAGGATGCCTATGCCGGCCCCGGCAAGGTGGCCATTGATGTGCTGGCCGCCTTACTGCTGCTGGCCGTCATCCTCATCATCGTGGACCATCAGCAGATTGGCGCCTTTATGCGCACCTTCGGCCTGGGCGTGCTGGTTGACCTGGTGCTGATGGGCATCGTGATGCGCATCCTGATGAGCAACGCAATCAACCTCTTTGGCACCAACAGCGCCCTGTATACCAGCGGCAGCGCGAAAAAGGAGGCGGCTTAAGTGAGCAACGTCAACATGAAATCGGCCCCCAAGGCCTTGTACCTGTCCCTGCTGGTCATCGTGGCCGGCATTGCCGTGGCGGCTGCCGGCATCGGCCTCAAATTCCTGGGCAGTGGCCGCGAGATGGTCGCCATGGACGCGCTGTACATCAGCATGGCCGTCACCGTGCTGGTTACCTTCATCTTCGGCCTGGTGCGCTACAGCCTGGCCGTGGGCCTTACCTTGGGCGCGGTGGCGCTGCACGATCAGCTGCTCACCTTGGCTGTGGTGGCGCTGGTCAGCATTGCGCTGCCCCAGACGGTGGTGATGCCCGTGATGGTTATCTTCTCCATCGTGTTCACCTACTGCCAGAGCTGGCCGATTATCCGCGCCATGCACGAGCTGCGCACCGCCAACTCCCAGCGTGATATGGATAACGACCAGATCGCCGCGGCAGCCGTGCGCCAGACCGCCGGTCTGCGCCTGGTGGCCGTCATCATGGCCGCCCTGCTGATTATCGCGGGCGCCGTCAGCGGCAATGCCGCGCTGGTGGGCGCCATGGTGCCCCTGGCGGTTGGCCTGATTGTTTCCTTCTACTCCGCGGTGTGCATCATCCCCTCCCTGTGGATGATGTGCGCTGCCCGCTTCGGCAAGAGAAAGTAAACCCATCCGGAGGAAAGCGCCAGCCATGCTGCTGGCGCTTTCCTCATAGCCATGCTGAATCATTCTTGAATATCAGATATAATCAAATGATACCGAACGTAAAAAGGAGGTCCCATGCAGTCGTTCATCCGCCGCGCGCAGCCCCACCAAATCCCGGGGTACGAGGATTGGCTGGCTTCGCTGCTGCACGCGCGGGGCATCACCGATGCTGCGCAGGCGCAGGCGTTCCTGTACCCCAGCCTGGACGCCCTGCACGACCCCATACGCTTGCTGGGCATGCCACAGGCGGTGGCCCTCATCCGGGAGCTGGGCGCGCGCAAGGCGCGGGCGGTGGTGTATGGCGACTATGATGTGGACGGCCTGTGCGCGTCGGTGATTGCCGAGGAAGCCCTGCGTGCCACCGGGCTGAAAACGGTGGTCTACATCCCGGACAGGCATACCGAGGGCTACGGCATCAACGCCGATGCCGTGCGCAAGCTGGCCCCCCAGGCCGAACTGCTGCTTACGGTGGACTGCGGCATCACCGCGGTGGAGGAGGTAGCGCTGGCGCGCGAACTGGGCCTGCGCGTGATAGTGACCGATCACCACCAGCCGCCCGATACATTGCCCCCGGCGGATGCCGTCATCAACCCGCTGCTGGGGGACTATCCCTTCCCCGGCCTTTGCGGGGCGGGCACGGCGTGGAAACTGTCCTGCGCGCTGCATGGCCTGGCCTTTGCCAAGGGGCAGCTGGACCTGGCGGCCATGGCCACCATTGCCGATATGGTGCCCCTGCTTTCCGAGAACCGCATTATCGCCGCCCATGGCCTGACGGCCCTGGCGGATACCCGGCGCCCCGGCCTGCTGGCGCTGATGCGCGCTGCGGGCATGACGCCGGGGCAGCGCGTCACGTCGGACCGCGTTGGCTTTGGCCTGGCCCCCCGCCTCAACGCGGGCGGCAGGCTGAACACCGCGCAGGATGCCCTGCAGCTGCTGCGCACCACCAGGGATGACGAGGCCGAAACTTTGGCCCAGCGGCTGGACGACCTCAACCGCGAGCGCCAGCAGCAGGAGCGCCAGGTGATTGACCAGGCCGAGGCCCTGCTGGCCCAGGAAAACCTGCTGCATGCCCACAGCATTGTGCTGTGCGGCCAGGGGTGGAACAGCGGCGTGGTGGGGCTGGCCGCGGGCAAATTGGCCGAGCGATACGGCTTTCCCACGGTGGTGCTCACCGAGGAGGACGGTGTGGCCACCGGCTCCGGGCGCACGGCTGGCGGTATCGACTTGTATGAGGCGCTGAAGGCCTGCGGTGATTTGTTTGTGCGCTTTGGCGGGCACAAGGCGGCGGCCGGGATGACCTTGCCGCTGGATAATGTGCCGGCGCTGCGCCGGCGCTTTGACGAGGCGGTGCGCGCCCAATTGGGCGGCCAGCCCTTGGTGCCCCAGGTGTATTTCGACGCGCCGCTCAGCCTGGCCGATGTGCGCACCGATACCATCCAGCGGCTGGAGATGCTGGCTCCCTTTGGCATCGGCAACCCGGCTCCGGCCTTTTTGCTGGCAGGCGTGCAGCTGGCCTCGGCCCGGCGCGTGGGCGCTGACGGCCGCCACATGAAGATGGCACTGCGCGCGGGCAACGAGCTGCGTGACGGCATCGCCTTTGGCCAGGGGGACCGGGCGGAGGGCATGCCTCCGCAGCTGGACGCCATTGTGCGCCTGTCGCTCAACGAATATGCCGGGCGGGTCAGCCCACAGTTTCAGTTGCAGGCGTACCGCGCAGGCGAACAGGCCTTCGTGCCCGACCCGGTGGGCGAACAGCGCGCCCTTATGCAGGATATGGCGGCCATCGTGTCGAATATATCAAGGCTGCCTGCGCAGGCGGAGGCCTGGACGGGGGAGGAAGTGCCCCCGCGGGGCACGCTGTTGCTATGCCGCACGGCGGACACGGCCCAGCGTATGCACCGCCGCTGGCCGCAGCTGACAACGGCTGCCGGCGCCTATGCCGACCGGCGGGGCAGCAGCGCGGTGCTGTACCGGGTGCCGCTGGATGCCATTGACGCCCCCTGTGACACGCTGGTATGCTGCGATGGCCTGCTGGGCGAGGCCGAGGCCGCGTACATGGCGCAGATGTTCCCGGAGGCTAAGCTGTACTTTATGCCCCGCACCGAAGCGTTGGAGGGTCTGCTGGCCTCCCTGCGCCTGAGCGTGGACGACCTGCGCCTGGCCTATGTACAGGCCAGACAGGATGGCCACCTGCTGAACCTTGGGTGGCAGCCCATGCGCGCGCACGCCGCCGCCCTCATTTTGCAGGAGCTGAACCTCGTCACCCTGGAGGGCAACCAGCTGCGCCTGCTGCCCATGACCAAGCGTGACCCCGCCGACAGCCTGCTCTACCAATTACTGCAATAAGGAGAACCTGTGGCCCACAGCAAGTTTGAATGCCTGACCCTGGAGGAAATGATCGGCCGGATGCAGCAATACAATCCGGGGGAGAGCCTCGCTGTGGTCGAAAAGGCGTTCCACTTCGCGCAGCAGGCCCATGACGGGCAGCTGCGCAAGAGCGGCGAGCCATACTTTATTCACCCGCAGAATGTGGCGAGCATTCTGGTGGAAATCATGCTGGATGGCCCCACCGTGGCAGCGGGCCTGCTGCACGACACGGTGGAGGATAACGACGACATCACCCTGGACATCATCGAGAAGGAGTTCGGCCGCGAAATCATGGAGCTGGTGGACGGCGTGACCAAGTTGGGCCGCCTCAACTTCACCGACCGTGAGGAGCAGCAGGCCGAGTCCCTGCGCAAAATGATACTGGCCATGGGGCGGGATATCCGCGTGGTGTTGATCAAGTTGGCCGACCGCCTGCATAACATGCGCACGCTGGGCTTTCAGCCGGCCGAGCGCCAGGTGGCCATCGCGCATGAGACGCTGGACATCTACGCGCCCATCGCTCACCGCCTGGGCGTATACACCATCAAGCAGGAGATTGAAGACCTGGCCCTGCGCTACATCGACCCGGAGGGGTATCGCGAGGTGGCCCACAAGGTGGGCATCAAGCGCGTTGAGCGCGAGCAGCAGATACAGACCATCATCTCCACCCTGCGCGACAAGCTGGACGAGATGGGCATCAAGAACTTTGAGATTGAGGGCCGACCCAAGCACCTGTACAGCATCTACCGCAAGATGGTGATTCAAAACCGACACTTCGAACAGATATACGACCTGATTGCTATCCGCGTGTTGGTGGAGAACATCCCCGACTGCTATTCCGTGCTGGGCGCGGTGCACACGCTGTGGAATCAGGTGCCCGGCCGGTTTAAGGACTATATCTCCGTCCCCAAGAACAACATGTACCAATCGCTGCACACCACGCTGATTGGCGGGCGCAGCATCCCCACGCCCTTTGAGGTGCAGGTACGCACCTACGAGATGCACCGCGTGGCCGAGTACGGCATCGCGGCGCACTGGAACTACAAGGAAGGCGTGTCGGGCGGCGGTCTGGATAAAAAGCTCTACTGGCTGCGGCAGATTCTGGACTGGCAGTCCGAGACCCGCGACAGCAAGGAGTTTATCGACGGCCTGCGCACCGACCTGTTCAGCGAGGAGGTTTTCCTCTTCACGCCCAAGGGCGATATCATCAACATGCAGCGCGGCGCTACGCCACTGGATTTTGCCTACCGCATCCACTCGCAGGTGGGCAACGCCTGCGTGGGCGCCAAGGTCAACGGCAAGATGGTGCCCATCGATACCGAGCTGGTGACGGGCGACCGGGTGGAAATCATGACCTCTTCGGCCTCCAAGGGCCCCAGCATGGACTGGCTCAATGTGGTCAAGACCCAGCAGGCCAAGGCCAAGATACGCCAGTTTTTCAAGCGGGAGCTGCACGGCGAAAACGTGCAGAAGGGCCGGGAGATGCTGGAGCGCGAGGCCAAGCGCCGCGGCGTCAAGCTGGGCGAAATCACCAAGGCGGAGTACCTGGAGCCGCTGCTGAAGAAATACGCCTTCACCGATTTGGAGACGCTGTTTGGCGCGGTGGGCTTTGGCGGGCTGCCGTCCATCTACGTCATCTCCCGCCTGCTGGAGGAGCAAAAGCGCGAGACCGAGCAGGAGAATGTGAAGAAGGGCCCCACGCTGCCCGAGCCCAAGGAAGTGCTCAAGCAGGGCAAGCCCACACACGGCATCTATGTGGAGGGCGGGCCGGGCATGCTGGTGCGCTTTGCCCACTGCTGCAACCCGGTGCCCGGCGACGAGATTGTGGGCTATGTCACCCGCGGCCGCGGCGTCACGGTGCACAAGTCCGACTGTGTCAACGCGATCAACTCCGAACCCGAGCGCGCCATTCAGGTGAGCTGGGCGGATGAAGGCACGGGCACCTTCAATGCCGCGGTGCGCATCGTGGCCTACGACCATCCAAGCCTGCTTGGCGAAATCACCGTCTTTGTGTCGGACATGGGGGCGCCGGTAACGGCGGTCTCCATGCGCAGCAACAAGAACGGCACGGTCACCATCCACATGGTGCTGCAGGTCACCAGCAAGGAGCAGCTGCGCCAGGCCGTCACCAGAATACAGAAGCGCTCGGACGTGCTGGAAGCGTTCCGGAGTGTGAGTTAGTCAGAACGGGAGGAACTATGCGGGCAGTGGTACAGCGGGTGCGGCAGGCGTCGGTTACCGTTGGCGAGGAGCGGATTTCCGCCATCGGCCACGGGCTGATGGTGCTGCTGGGCGTGGAAGTGGGCGACACCGAGAAGGATGCCCAGTACATGGCGGACAAGATTCGCAAGCTGCGTATCTTTGAGGACGAGCAGTGCAAGATGAATCTGGCCCTGGCGGATGTGGGCGGCGAGGCCTTGGTGGTGAGCCAGTTCACGTTGCTGGGCGATGCCCGCGGGCAGAACCGCCCGGGGTTCACCCAGGCCGAGGAACCGGTGCGCGCCAATGCCCTGTACGAGCTGTGCTGTGACCACCTGGCCCAAGGCGGCATCCCCGTATCCCGTGGGCAGTTCCGCGCCCACATGGAGGTGGCGCTGGTCAACGACGGCCCGGTCACCCTGCTGCTGGACAGCCACAAAAACTTTTGATTGAGGAGTACCCATGGATATTCAAGTCAAAATCATCCCCACCGGCGAACTGCAGGAGAACTGCTATGTCATCTATCTGCCCGAGCGCGAGGACGCGCTGCTGGTCGATCCCGGCGACGACGCCCACAAGATTCAGGCCGCGCTGGGCGACAGACAGCCCGCGGCCATTCTGATGACCCACGGGCATTGGGACCACACCGGCGCGCTGCACGCGTTCCCGGGTGTGCCCATCTACATTCACAAGGACGACGCCCCCATGCTGGAGAAAACCCGCTTTCAGGCGGGCAGCTTTGTGCGCGATGTGGCCCCCCGCCCGCAGGCGACGGATTTTGTGACCGACGGACAGATTTTGAAGTTGGCGGGCATCACCATCCAGGTGCTGGGTACGCCAGGCCATACGCCCGGCGGCGTCAGCTACCGCATGGGCGATCACCTGTTCACGGGCGATACGCTGTTTGACGGCGACTATGGACGCACCGATTTGCCCGGCGGCTCCATGGCGCAGATGCGCGAGTCGCTGCGCATGCTGCTGAGCCTCCACGGCCTGCGGGCATACCCCGGCCACGGGAGCAACTTTATCATTCCATGAAACTGCGCATCGACAGCCCGCGGCCCGACTTCATCAAGGAGATGGCCGAGGTCGCCGGGCTGTTTTTCTATCCCCTGACATTGGCGGAGGACGAGGCCGACCTGCGTGTGCTGCACACGGAGGAGGTCAAGGACGGCTTGCGTCGCTGCGATATCCGCCTGAGCGGCTGCCTGGATGGCGGCTATCAGAATAGCGAAACGCCGCAGAAGGACCCTCTGACCGAAAAGCGATTGCACAAGCGCCAGGTCAAGCTGGCGCTGTATCATGCCCTCAAGCTGGCCACCGGCAAACATCCGGCCTGGGGCTCGCTGACCGGCATCCGGCCCACCCGCCTCATTTATGAGGCGTTGGGCGAGGGGCTGAGCCTCAACCGCGCCTGCGGCCGCATGATGGAGGTGTTTGACGTGCGGCCTGAAAACGCCGGGCTGCTGGCCACGGTGGTGGAGACCCAGCGGCAGCTGCCGCAAGCGGCGCCGCACGAGGTGGATGTCTACATCGGCATCCCGTTTTGCCCCAGCCGCTGCCGGTATTGCAGCTTCATCAGCATGCAGGTGGGCCGCGGCGACCTGCTGGAGCCTTATACGCAGGCGCTGCTGCGGGAGATCGAGGGCGCCATCGCCCTCTTGGCAGAGAAGGGGCTGACACCCCGTGCCTTCTACATGGGCGGCGGCACGCCCACGGCCCTGACCGCTGAACAGATGACGCGGGTACTTACCGCGGCACAGCCGCTGATGCGCCCCGCGAGGGAGCGCACGGTGGAAGCCGGGCGCCCCGACAGCATGAGCGAGGACAAGCTGCGCGCCATCCGCGACGCCGGGGTGGAGCGCATCTCGGTCAACCCGCAGACCTCTTTTGATGAAACGCTACAGGCCATCGGCCGGGCGCATACCAAGGCGCAGGCCGAACAGGCCTTTCACCTAGCGCGCCGCATCGGTTTTGACAGCATCAACATGGATTTGATCGCCGGGCTGCCGGGGGAGGATGCCGCCATGTTTGAAAGCACCCTCGACTGGGTGTCGGCCATTCGACCCGAAAACCTGACGGTGCATACCCTGTGCGTCAAACGCTCCAGTGATATGCACCGCCTGATGGATAGCCTGCCCGATGAGGAGGCTGTGGCCTATATGGTGCAGCTTGGCCGCGCGGCGGCGGATGGCCTGGGCATGAACCCCTACTATCTGTACCGCCAGAAGCACATGGCGGGCAATCAGGCCAACGTGGGCTATGCCCTGCCGGGCAAGGAATGCCTGTACAATGTGGATACCATGGAGGACACTGTGAGCGTGCTGGCGCTGGGCGCCGGCGGTATCTCCAAGCGCGTCACCCCCGGCCGCGTGCTGGTGATCCGCGCGCCCAATGTGAAGAACGTAGCCCAGTACATTGACCGCGTGGACGAGATGCTGGCGCGCAAAAAGGAACTTTGGGCGGATTAATTGGTTTTTTTGTCGACAATAAAACCTCCCTGTCATTTGAGAAAGCGACGGGGAGGTCATTTATATGGACAAATAAACCCTATCTGCGCTGCCGTAAATCCTCGCCATAGAAGGCCAGCGTTTGATACTCACGCTCGTCTAGCAGGCGGCTGGTCAGGCGCTCGGTATATCGGGATTTCAGCTCTGTCAGGCTCAGATTGGTGCTGATGACGGTGTTGAGGCCCATGCGCTGGCGGTGGTCAATCAGGGCGAACAATTGCTCCACCGTGATGCCCTCCCACAGCGGCTCGGTGCCCAGGTCGTCAATCAGCAGCAGGGGCACATGCATGTGGCTGTCGTCCATCTGCTCGCCGCCGCGGGCAAAGTATTGCGCGCGGATGCGGTTGAGCAGCGTGTTGGCCGTCAATGCTAGCGTGTGGACGCCGCGCTCCGAGGCCCGCACGCCAATGGCGCGCAGCAAGAATGTTTTGCCCAGTCCGCTGCCGCCGTACAGCAATAGGCTGCGCACCTGCCCGTCCGGCAGGGCGTTGGCATAGGCTTCACACTGCTCCCGCAGCAGGCGGGTGTAGGCGCGCTGGCTCACGCCCTTGCCGGGCAGCGGGTCAGCGGGGATAAGCCGCTCATCATAGTTTTCAAAGGTCTGTATTTCGTCGCGAAAGGCTTCATCGGTCAGCAGCTGCTGATATCGCCGCGTGGCGCAAGCGCACAGCGTCTTTTGCCCATCGCCTGTGTAGCCGGTATCCTCGCACAGCGTACAGTCATAGATGGGGGCGAGATAGTCCGCGGGATAGCCGCTCTGGGTCAGCAGCTGCTCGATGCGGGCGTTGCGCCGGAGGGTATCCTGCTCAATGCCGAAGGGAATCACGCCGTCCAATGCCTGGCGCAGCCCCGCAAAGATGGCCCGGCGCCGCTCGTCAATCAGGCGGCCGATTTCCGGGTTTTGCTCGCTGACCTCCCGCTCTCGGCGCTGCTCCTCCTGCTCGTTGCGCGCCTGAATCTCCCGTCGCTCGGCCAATACCTTTTGCAGCAGTTCAAGGTTGGTCATACTTGCGCGCCTCCTCCAACATTTTGGCCTCCCGTTCAGAAAGTTCATTTCCCGTGTACTCGCGCTGCGCATAGCGCTGGGCGCTGACGGTCTTGGGCTGCCTGCCGCCTGTAGCGGGTGTTGGGGCCGACTTGGCGGCGGCTTCCGCCGTGGTGATGCCCTGCTCGCGCCAGGCCTTCAGACGCTTTTCAATGTCCTCAAACCGGCCGCGCCGTGCCGCCACATCCCGCGCCGCCAGCACAATCAGCTCGTGGGGCGCGTCTTGCAGCAGGGCTTCGTAGGCCTTTAATATCAAGGTGGCGCTGGTGCGGGTGCCCAGGGCGTCCAGCACCTCGCGCGCCCCGGCCAGCCCCTTGCTCTCCTGGGCAATCTGCTGCTCCACCTGTTTGGCGTCGCGGCCTGAGGCGCCGCGCCGACGCAGCCCCTCCAATATGCCGTTCAAATAGCCAAAGGAAGGGTTGGATGCCTTGACGGTTTCGGCGCAGGCGGCCAGGATGCCGTCGTGGGTAAAGCCCCAGTCCTGCGTCCACAGGCGGTAGAGGCGCAGCTCGTCCTCGGTGGGCAGGCGGCGCATGTTAAAGCGCCGCAGCACGGCCTTGGCGCCGTCGCTGATGTGTTTGGAGTGGCTCAGGTACTGCTCTGCGTCCTCGGGGGTTTTTACCCCGTCCTCGGCCATGGTGGCCGCCAGCTTTTGTGCGGCCTTGAAGGTAAAGCTGACGCCGCGGGTGTCCATGCAATAGGTGAGCAGCATCATCACCACCTCCTGGGGCAGGTGCATCTCGCTGACCCACTCAAAAGCCATGGCTATCTCGCTGGGGCGTATCTTGCGCCGGTTTTGAAACAGCGCGTAGATGGCCTCGGCAAAGGCGATATAGTCCCGGTCTCCGCCCGGCGCGTCCTGCCCGGTGAGCATGCGCTCGCCCAGGTGGTAAAAGCGGTAGCGCGGCGGCTTGTCGCTGACGCGGCTGAGTAACCTGCGGCGCTCCCAATAGCGCAGGGCCGCCTCAATGCGGTCCTCGCCCAGGCCCAGCTCCAATGCCATCTCGGGGATGCCAAAGCTGCCGTCCTGCTGCTGGCAGTGGTACAGCGCGCTCAGGTATACCTTGACATAATCGCCGTCGGCCCCCGGCATGTATTCGGTGATGAACAGGTTTTCCAGCGCCGTTACGCCAAATACCCTGTGCTGGCCGTCAAACTCAAACATGATAAACCCCTTGCTGTCGGTGTGGTGTTACGGTTGGTGCGATGTTTCGGTGGCCTCTTCCAACCCCGGCTTGCGATAGGGCGCCACCGCCAGCGCCCGCGCCACGCAGGCGTCCAGTTCGTCCGCCGAAATCGTGGGCGGCGCGCCCGCGCCAAAGCGCACATGCAAAAAGAATTCCCGCGTGCCCGCGTTGCCCGTGACCGGGCTGTGGGTCACCTGCCACACACCGGTGGCGGGCTGGGCGTTGAGGTCGTCGATCAGGCCGCGCAGCAGCGGGGCATAGGCCGCATCCGGCAGCGTGCCGCTCTGGCGCGCCTGGGCGCTGTCGGTCTCAAACAGGGGCTTGACCAGGCACAGCAGGTCGCCCAGCCCCTGCATGGCCTGTGAAAACAGCGGCACCCCCTTGCGCAGCGACAGGTAGCTCAGGTCGCAGGTGCCCAGGTCGGGCACGGGGGAGAGCGCAAGCAGCGCCTCGTCGCCGATGTTGGTGCGCTCCATGTTGATGACCCGCGCGTCCTGCCGCAGGCTGCCGGCCAGTTGGCCATAGCCCACATCCACCGCGTAGACCAGTTGCGCGCCCTGGGTGAGCAGGCAGTGGGTAAAGCCGCCGGTCGAGGCGCCCGCGTCGATGCATACCCGCCCCTTGGCGCTGATACCAAAGGCGCGCAGCGCGCCTTCCAGCTTCAGGCCGCCCTTGGCCACATAGCGCTCGCTCAGTCCGCGCACCTGGATGGCGTCCTGGGGCTTGACCTTTTGCCCGGCCCTGGCGCGCTGCCCATTGACGTAGACGCGGCCGCTCATTATCAGAGCCGCCGCATCCTTATCATCCCGGGCGATTCCCTGCTGCGTCAGCCAGTGGGACAGCAGCACCCTGCTCATACCGAGGTCATTTCCTGCTTGAGGGCGGCCAGCACCCGACGCTCCATACGCGACACCTGCATCTGCGTCATGCCCATCTTCTGTGCGGTGGCCTGTTGGGACAGGCGCTCGCGGAAGCGGTAGGCCAGCAGCCGTTTCTCGTTGTCGGCCAGGTTGCGCATGGCGCTGCGCAGGTCTTCCCGCGCCTCAAAGGCATCGTAGCCGGATTCGTCGCCGCCCAGCTTGTCAAACAGCATCAGGCCGTTTTCGTCCGGCGCATCAAAAGAGGCGACATGGGATTTCTCCCGCATCGCCTGGACATCAATCACCCGCTGAATATCCCAGCCCAGGGCGTCAGCCAGCTCCTGCGCCAATGGCTCGCGGCGAAGGCTCTGGGTCAGCTGCTCGGTCATTCGGTCCATCTGGATGCCCTGCTCGCGCAGGCCGCGGGGCGAGCGCACCAACTGTGCCCGGTCGCGGATGTGGTTGCGCAGGGTGCCGATGATGGTGGGGGTCACATAGGTGGTGAAGCGCAGGCCGCGGTGGGGGTCAAAGCCCTTGAGCGCCGACACCAAGGCCAGCGCCGCCACCTGCCGCAAATCCTCCAAATCGATGCCGCGGCCTGAAAAACGCGCAGCAATGGCATAGCTCAGCGGCAGCGCGGTCATCGTCGCTGTCTCCAGCGTCTCCTCCCGCGGGTCCAGGGCATATGCCTTTGCTGTTTCGTGAATCAGGTCTGCATTCATGCTATACGTCCACTGCCGGCAGGGTCATGTTGATGCTGTAGATGCCGCAGGAGTCGCCCTCCAGCCGCACATCAGTCGCCAAGGCACCCAGTATCAGGTGGGCAACCTCCGGGTCCATCGGCTCGCACTGCTGATAGGCCTCGGCCCGGTGCGCGCTTATGCGCACAAACAGCGCGCCTTCCTTCAGCTCGCAATCCATCTCCACGTGGTGAACCGGGCGGGATTGGTGCGTCAGCAGCTCAAAGGCTTCGTCGCTTGCGCTGCGCAGGTCGGCGATCATGTCCACGGACAGATTGGCCAGCACGCCAACGGCGCTTAAAGCCGAGTGAAACACCAGGCCCCACTCGTCCTTGGCCGGCACCGTGAGGGACATTTTGTTCATACCTTAGATACCACCTTTATATGTTCCTTGGGCAGGCAATCCAGCAGGTTTGCGCGCGCGTCATCCGCGTCGTCGCACCACCAGTGCATGGGCGCCAGCAGCGTCAGCCCTTCGTCCGGCAGGTTGAGGTAAACCGGGATATTGCCCTGCATTTTGTGGAGCACTGCCTCACAGCAGGGCATTTGGCTGCGTTGCAGCTTCAAGTATAACTTGACAGGGGCTTGCTTGGCAAGTACCGCGGGGTCGGGCGGCGGCTGCGGTTTGGCAGGTGCGCCGCCGGGGGTCAATGCTACGATGCGGTCGGCCAGCAGCTTGGTCTCCTCATCCTCGCGCACCGACAGCTTGCCGGTGATGAGGACCGCCGTATCCTCGCTCAAATCGCGGCCATAGCGCTCCCACGTGGCGGGGAACAGCAGGCACTCAATCTGGCCCGTCAGATCCTCCAGTTGGGCAAAGCCCATCATGCTGCCCTTGCGGGTAGCCTTGGCGCGCAGCGCCACGATCATGCCGCCCATCTGCACTTGACGGCCATCCTCGCTCAGGCCGTGGTCCTCGCGCTCGGTCAGCTCTGTCACATAGGCGGTGTTGTAAGTGAGGCCGTCCAGCGCCTGCGCGTACTCATCCAGTGGGTGGCCGGAGATGTATACGCCCGTCACCTCTTTCTCCATGGCCAGGCGGATGCGCCAGGGGTATTCCGGCAGGTCGGGGTAGGGTGTGGCTTCCTGGCGCGGCGCGGCGCCTGCCGCCAGGTCAAACAGCGATACCTGGCCCGCGATGTTGTTGCGCCGGGTGGCGCTGCCCGCGTCCAGCACCTCCTTGTACACGTTGATGCACTGCACGCGCGTGCCGCCCAGGCCGTCAAAACATCCGGCCTTGATGAGGCTTTCCACGGCCAGTTTATTGATGCTCTCCGAATCCATCCGGCGGCAGAAGTCAAAGATGTCGCGGTAGTTGCCCCTGGCCTCGCGCTCCTGAATGATGCGCTGCACGGCTTTCTCGCCGATGGATTTGATGGCCGCCAGGCCGAACACGATGCCCTTGCGCCCCTCCTCGTTGTGGCCCACGGTGAACTTGGCGGCCGAATGGTTCACATGGGGCGGCATCACGGGGATCTGGTTTTTGCGGCAGTAGTGGATGTAGTTGGCCACCGCCGTGGCCGAGCCCAGGAAGGAGTTCATCATCGCGGCCATGAACTCCTCCGGGTAGTGGTATTTAAGCCAGGCCGTCTGCACGGCGTTGACAGCGTAAGCCGCGGCGTGCGACTTGTTAAAGGCGTAGCTGGCGAAGGCCGCCATCTCGTCGAATATCTTCTCCGCCGCTTTGGGCGAAACGCCGCGCTTGACCGCGCCGGGCACGCCGTCCTCCTCCGACCCGTAGATGAAGAACTGGCGCTCCTTCATCATCACGTCGTGCTTTTTCTTGCTCATGGCGCGGCGCACCAGGTCGCTGCGGCCGTAGCTGTAGCCGGCCAGGTCGCGCACAATCTGCATCACCTGCTCCTGGTACACCATGCAGCCGTAGGTAACATCGAGGATGGGGGCCAGCAGCGGCGTGTGGTACTGGATGCTGTCTGGGTCCCGCTTGCCCTGTATGTAGCGGGGGATGGATTCCATCGGCCCCGGGCGGTACAGCGAAATGGCGGCGATGATGTCCTCAAAGTTTTCCGGCTTCATGTTGGCCAGGAACGCGCGCATACCGCTGCCTTCCAGCTGGAACACGCCGTCCGTATCACCGCGCGATATCATCTGGTACACGGCCGGGTCATCCATGGGGATGTCCTCCACCTTCAGGTGGATGCCCTGGCGGGCCAGCAAATCCAGCGTATCCTGAATCACGGTCAGCGTGCGCAGGCCCAGGAAATCCATCTTGAGCAGGCCCAGCTTTTCCACAATGCCCATGGCGTACTGGGTGGTGATGACCTCGTC